>Ga0207878_100044_pt1 | contig 204290 bp, 175 predicted proteins | sample LinPmetageLP41_FD_184053 | JGI IMG/M metagenome (GOLD analysis project Ga0207878, IMG submission 184053) | Marine viral communities from the Pacific Ocean - LP-41 (SPAdes) | ecosystem: Environmental > Aquatic > Marine > Oceanic | place: Pacific Ocean | collected 2010-08-27
CTTCACTGACATGCCCCCGGCCATCGATAAAAGCGGGGGACAGTAGCTGGTTCTGTGGCCTGACGGCCACTCGGAGGTGGGTCAAAATTAATGGCCAGTAGTGGGTCATTTTAATTGGCCACTAACACGGGGCTTCTGCCACGGCCGGATCCTGTCACCTTCGCGCGCGCCATTCTGGACTCGGATATGGAGCATTACCGGGCCGCAGCAGATGATGATGGCATCGCCTTCTTCGACCGGGGCGTGCTGGATGCGCTCTACATGCTGGATCTGGAATCCGCGCTCTCTCGGGACGAGATCGCGAGCCATATTCAGGCGTTTCCCTACAATGACACCGTGTTCCTGATGCCGCCCTGGGAGGCGATCTACGCTATGGATTCGGAGCGCGATCAGACGTTCGAGGAGTCCGTGACGGTGTTCGAGGGCATGAAGCGCTGGTATGCGCGGTGGGGCTACGAAACGGTGGAGGTGCCACGCGCCAGTGTTGAGGCCCGCGTTTCGTTCATTCTGGACGCCATGGGTCCCCAACCCCTTTAGGCGACGATCCGCTTCACTGCGCCATGCCCGCAATTGACGCTATGACGTCATAACGCCAAAGTGTCGTCCATTGTCGGCCTAACCGGAGGCGGCCATGAGCGGCACGTCCAAGCGTTCAACCATCTACTTCGATTCCCAGTTACATGCGGCGCTGCGTCTCAAGGCGGCGCACACTAACCGTAGTGTGTCCGATATCGTCAATGACGCCGTTCGTGAGGCGCTGGCCGAGGATCAGGAAGACTTGGCGGCGTTCGAAGACCGCGTCGCCGAGCCGACCCTGAGCTACGAGGCCTTTCTCGACGAACTGAAGGCCGATGGCAAGCTATAAGCTGGTCTTCAAACGGTTCGTTGAACAGGGCCTCCGGCCGATCCCGAGGAAAGACGCGGCCCGCCTTCTTCGGCGCACCGGAGGCATGTGTACGCCGGTCTTTGAGCGAGGTTCATCTAACCAGATATGAAAGACGTCGAGTTCGTTGGTTTAGAACGGGTTGATCCGGAAGCTCTCCTGGCGGTGATGAACGAAGAGGCTCTGAGAAGGCACTTGGTGGACCATGCCTACTTCGACGCAAGCAGTATCAGTGAGTGGGTACGGGAAAAGAGAGCGTTGGATGCGTTGCCCGGGTGCCGGGTTCGGGCGATCCGTGTGGACGGTCGCCTGGCGGGATGGTGTGGGATTCAACCGGATGATGACGGTGTCGAGTTGGCGGTCATTCTTTCCCGAGAAGCCTGGGGGCTGGGAATAGCCGTATTCAGGACCTTAATGGGCTGGGCCAGAGAGTTCGGCCACGAAGAAGTCGTTTTTCATCTTCTGGGTAGCCGTCCCGAATATCGGTCTCTGAAAAGAATGGCCCACGAGGTGCACGAAACGGAGCTTATGGGCCGCTGTTTCACGACCTACCATCTGGTCGTGGGGCGCTAGTTAAGTGGTGACGGCTTCTCGGGAAGGTGGCGCACCGGAGGCATGTATACTGGCGATAGTGCAGACGGGTTTAGGTTTTGAGTTGTGCGAGGGGGGTATGGATGTGAGTCTGGTCCATGTTCAAACCATGGTGCGGTATAACCGCTGGATGAACCAGAAGGTCTATGACGGCTGCGCTGGCCTGGCGGATGAAGACCGGAAGCGTGATATGGGGGCTTTCTTTAAGTCGATCCATGGCACGCTCAACCATATTTTGCTGGCGGACCGGATTTGGATGGGGCGGTTCACCGGTGAGCGTTTTCCTGTCACATCGCTCGACCAGGAGCTGTACGCGGACTTCAGCGTGCTGCGGGATGAGCGGGCGGCGGAGGACAACCGCATCATCGACTGGGTGGCGTCACTTTCGCCGGAAGACATGGAAGGCGATCTGGTTTATACCAGTATTGTGAACCCGGAACCCCGGCGTTATCCGCTCTGGTTTGCGCTGTCCCATTTCTTCAATCATCAGACGCATCATCGTGGCCAGATCACCACGCTTCTTTCTCAGCTCGGTGTTGATGTGGGCGTTACCGACCTTATCGGAATGAAACCATGAATCAGAAGCAAGCGAACGCGTTCGCGGCGGAGTGGATCGAGGCTTGGAATGCGCACGATCTCGATCGCATCCTTTCTCACTATACCGATGATTTCGAGATGAATTCGCCGTTGATCGCCAAGCGGCTTGCGGTGCCGTCAGGGACGCTGAAAGGCAAGGCTGCGGTCGGTGAGTATTGGCAGGACGCACTGCGCGCTTACCCGGACCTCCGCTTTGAGCTGCTCAAGGTGCTGCGGGGCGTTTCCTGGGTCACGCTCCACTACCTCGGCGCAACAGGCAACGAGGTGGCGGAAACGTTCCTGTTTGATGGCCACGGGAAAGTCACGCAGGTATTCGCGGCTTACGCCTAGGCTTCGGGTGACATCTGTCTTCGTAAATAATCCTCAGCCGTCATCGCGATTCCCGGGAGTGCCAAAACGTTCGTATTGACGTACGTACCGAAAAGCGTACACTATGCCAGCATGAACTTATCAGAGGTGCGTCATGACTGGCATTACCGCAACTGAGGCGCGCAGCAATCTTTACCGGTTGATCGATGAGACCGCCGAGTCCCACCAGCCTATCGTGATCCTGGGTAAGCGGAACAAGGCCGTCCTGGTGTCGGAGGAGGATTGGGCCGCGATTCAGGAAACACTCTATCTGCTTTCCGTGCCGGGGATGCGGGAGTCAATTCGTGAGGGGATGGATGCCCCCGTGGATGAATGCGGCGAGGAGTTGGATTGGTGACATGGAAGTTGGTTTACACCAAACAAGCTCAAAAAGACGCAAGGAAGCTGGCTTCAAGCGGTCTCAAGCCGAAAGCCCAGGAATTGCTGACACTGATCGGTGAGGACCCGTTTCGCAGGCCGCCTCCGTTTGAGACGCTGATCGGCGACCTTTCCGGAGCGTATTCGCGGCGTATTAACATTCAACATCGTCTGGTTTATCAGGTGCTTGAAGATCAGCGCGTTGTGAAAGTGCTCCGCCTCTGGAGTCACTATGAATGAAACCTTTCCACCCGCCCGCTAGACGGTCAAATACTTCTTCACCAGCTCGTCGCTGAGGGCGCCGATGTCATCCTCGGCCACCTTGCTGCCCCGGTCGATGATGGCGAAGCGGTCGGCGGTGGCGCGGGCGAAGTGGAGTTTCTGCTCCACCAGCAGCACGGTGAGGCCTTCTTCCTTGTTCAGGGTTTTGATCACCATGCCGATCATGTCGACGATGTTGGGCTGAATGCCTTCGGTGGGCTCGTCGAGGATCAGCAGGGTAGGGTCCAGGGCCAGCGCGCGGCCGATGGCCAGCTGTTGCTGCTGGCCGCCGGACAGATCGCCGCCGCGCCGGTGGCGCATGTCGTGCAGGACCGGAAACAGCTCATAGATACGCGCCGGGATCTTGCGACTCCGGTCGGCCCGGGCCTGCAGCCCCGTTTCCAGATTCTCCTCCACGGTAAGCAACGGAAAAATCTCCCGCCCCTGCGGTACATAACCGATACCCGCCCGCGCCCGCTCCTCGGCGGCTCTCTTGCTCAAATCCTTGCCGTCGAATTCAATCTTCCCCGTAGCGGCGGGCAACAACCCCATCACCGACTTCAACAACGTGGTCTTCCCCACACCATTCCGCCCCATCACACAAAGACACTCACCTTTCTCCAGACTCAGGTCGACATCCCAAAGGGTGTGGGATTCGCCGTAATATTGATTCAAGCCACTCACACTCAACATGCGCTGTTCTCCCAGGCGGCCCCAGGCCGCCCGCTATTAACTGTTAACTATTCACTCTTAACTGAATTACCCCGTTTCGCCGAGGTAAACCTCAATCACCTTCGGATCATTCTGCACGTCCTGCATCTTCCCCTCGGCCAACACGCTGCCCTGGTGCAGCACGGTGACGGTGTTGGCGATCGAGCGAATAAACTCCATGTCGTGCTCCACCACCATCACCGAGTGCTCCCCGGCCAGGCTTTGCAGCAGCTCGGCGGTGCGCTCCACTTCCTGGCGGGTCATGCCGGCGATGGGCTCGTCCACCAGCAGCAGCCGGGGCTTCTGCATCAGCACCATGGCGATCTCCAGCCACTGTTTCTGGCCGTGGGAGAGGGCACCGGCGAGCTGGTCTTTCTGCGCGAGCAGGCCGACGGTCTCCAGGGTTTGCGCCATCCAGTCGTACTGCTGGCCGGTGACCGGCTGCAGCAGCGTATGCCAGGTGCCCTTGGGGCCGGCCATGGCCAGCTCCAGGTTTTCCAGGGCGGTGTGTTCGGGGAACACGGTGGGCTTCTGGAACTTGCGGCCGATGCCGGCGGTGGCGATCTCCGTTTCGGTCATGCGCGTCAGGTCCATGGTCTGGCCGAAGAAGCAGCTGCCCGTGTCGGGCCGGGTCTTGCCGGTGATCACGTCCATCAGCGTGGATTTGCCGGCGCCGTTGGGGCCGATGATGCAGCGCAGCTCGCCGGGCTTGATGTAGAGCGTCAGGTCGTTAAGCGCCTTGAAGCCGTCGAAGCTGACGGTGATGTCTTCCATATAGAGGATGTGCTTGCCGCCGGTGTCCAGTTGCCCCGGGCGCACCGGCCGGGTGCCCGGCCGAAGCGGGGCGAACACCTGGTCGCGGCGGAAGGTGTCACGCAGGCTCATGGTCGGCCTCCTTATCGGTGGCGTCGGGTTGCCGTTTGCGTTTGAACAGGCTCTTGGCCAGGCCCACCAGCCCCTGGGGCAGGAACACGGTGACCGCCACGAACAGGCCGCCCAGGGCGAACAGCCAGGCTTCCGGCATCACGCCGGTGAACACGGTCTTGCCGTAGTTCACCAGGATGGCGCCGATCACCGCGCCGTAGAGCGTGGCGCGGCCGCCCACGGCCACCCACACCACCAGCTCGATGGAGTTGAGCGGCGAGAACTCACCGGGGTTGATGATGCCCACCTGGGGCACGTACAACGCGCCGGCGATGCCGGCGAGTATCGCGCTGACGGTGAAGATCCACAGCTTGTAGTGTTCGGTGCGGTAGCCCAGGAAGCGGGCGCGGGATTCCGCGTCGCGCACCGCCATCACGGTGCGGCCCAGGCGGGTGCCGGTGATCCAGCGGCTGAGCACGAAGGCGCCGCCCAGGGCCAACGCCGAGGCGATCAGCAGCGCCACCCGGGTGCTGTCCTCGCGCAGCGAGAAGCCGAGGATATCCTTGAAGTCGGTGAGGCCGTTGTTGCCGCCGAAGCCCAGTTCGTTGCGGAAGAACGCCAGCATCAGCGCGTAGGTAAGCGCCTGGGTGATGATCGACAGATAGACGCCGGTGACCCGCGAGCGGAACGCCAGCCAGCCGAACACGAACGCCAGCATGCCGGGCACCAGCGCCACCATCAGCATGGCGAAGCCGAAGCTGTCGAAGCCGTGCCAGTACCAGGGCAGCTCCTCCCAGTTAAGGAACACCATGAAGTCCGGCAGGGTGGGGTGGCCGTAGACACCGCGGTCGCCGATCTGGCGCATCAGGTACATGCCCATGGCGTAGCCGCCCAGGGCGAAGAAGGCGCCGTGGCCGAGGCTGAGAATGCCGCAGTAGCCCCACACCAGGTCCAGCGCCAGGGCCAGCAGGGCGTAGCACAGGTACTTGCCCAGCAGGCTGACGGTATAGCTGCTCACATGCAGACCGGATTCCGCCGGCACCAGCAGGTTGAGCAGGGCGACGATAAGCACCGCCCCGAACAGAATGCCCAGGAAGGTCTTGGCGGTGCGGTCGGTGAGCGCGGTGGTGAGATCCGAATGTCGCATTATTCCTCCGCGGCCCGGCCGCGCTGCGGAAACAGCCCGCGCGGTTTGCGTTGAATGAACAGGATGATGAACACCAGCACCATGATCTTGGCCAGCACGGCGCCGGCCATGGGCTCGATGATCTTGTTGGCGATGCCCAGGCTGAAGGCGGCGGTGAGCGTGCCCCACAGATTCCCGACGCCGCCGAACACCACCACCATGAAGGAATCGATGATGTAGGACTGGCCCAGGTTGGGACCCACATTGGTGAGCTGCGCCAGCGCCACCCCGGCGATACCGGCGATGCCGGAACCCAGGCCGAAGGTGAGCGCGTTGACCCGTTCGCTGCGGATGCCCATGGCGCGGGCGGTGCCCCGGTTCTGGCTGACGGCGCGCACCTGCAGGCCGAGGCGGGTTTTCTTCAGCACCAGTTGCAGGGCGAAGAACACGATCAGCGCGAACACGATGATGTAGAGCCGGTTATAGGTGAGCGAGAAGATCGGGTTGATCTGCAGGGCGCCGCTCATCCATTCCGGGGTCACCACGCTGCGGTTGAGCGGCGAGAAAATCACCCGCACCGCCTGCTGCAGAATCAGGCTGACGCCGAAGGTGGCGAGCAGGGTTTCCAGCGGTCGCCCGTAGAGAAAGCGGATCACGCCGCGCTCGATGACGATGCCGACGAGGGCGGACACCAGAAAGGCGGCGGGCAGCGCCACCAGCAGCGACCACTCGTGGCCGTCGGGAAAAATCTGCTGCACCACGAAGGTGGTGTAGGCGCCCAGCATGATCAGCTCGCCGTGGGCCATGTTGATCACGCCCATGACGCCGAAGGTGATCGCCAGGCCGATGGCGGCCAGCAGCAGCACCGAGCCCAGGCTCAGGCCGAAGAAAATGGTGTCGGCGGTTTCGTAGCGTTCGGTGCGCAGGTCGATTTTCTTCAGTGCGCGGTCGGCGGCGTTGCGTTCGGCGGCGGCGTCGCTTTGCGCCAGGCGGTCTCGCAGCACGTTGCGCACCGCCGGCTCCAGGCTGCCGGCCACCGCGTCGATGGCGTTCAGCCGCTCGTTGAGCTGGCTGGCCGGGTCGCGCAGCACGGCGATGTTCAGGGCCGTGTCGATGACGCCCTTGACCAGCGGGTTGGCCTCTTCCGCCTGGCGCAGGCGCAGCGCGTCCAGCACCACCGGGTCGGTGTTGCCGACCAGGCGCTGGGCCGCTTCCCGGCGGGCGAGCGGATTGGGGTTGGCCAGCGCGGTGACCGATTTCAGGTCGCGGATTTGCTGGCGCAGCCGGTTGTTGATGATCACCGGGCGCGCGGCGCGCGCCTCGGCGCTGCCCACGTCCTCTTCGCTGATCGGGTCGCGCAGGGCCCAGCCCTGTTCGCTCTGTTCGCCCAGCACGATGCGGTCGCCGGCCAGGTCGTGCAGCAGCTCGCGGTCGAGCAGGGCCTGCAGCAGCGCTTCGCCGCGCTCGTGGCCGGAACGGGCGATGGTCTCAATGGCTTCGGATTTGACATCGAAATCACGGCTCTTGAACTTCGCCAATGACGTTCGCAGCGCTTCCTCCTTGGAAACGCCGGGCGCCACCGACTCCGATGGGCGGTCTTCGCCGTCGGGCGAAGCCATCGTGGTCTGCCCGGCGTCATCGGCCGGCGCGGCGCTGGTTTGCGCCACCGCCGTACCGCTCGCGCCGAGCAGCATAAAAATCAGTAGTAGAACCCTTGGCATGGTGGTCCCTCGGTTTGGTCCTGGCCTTCGCGGAGATAAAGGCGGGCCGGCGCACCGGCCCGCCGGGCGGGCATCACCCGCTGCTGCTTACTTGGCGGTCTGGCCGCCGCAGGTTTTGGTTTTGGTGTTGTAGTTGCCGCAGTTGACCGGGTCGGTCCAGTCGGCGATCAGGTTCTTGGAGTCGGGCAGATAGTCGGACCAGGCGTCGCCGGGCACCACGCCGTCGGTCTGCGAGACCACAGCGAACTGGCCGTTGTCCTGGATTTCGCCGATCAGTACCGGCTTGGAGAGGTGGTGGTTCTTGTTCATCACCGCGGTGCCGCCGGTGAGGTTGGGGGTTTCCACGCCGATCATCGCCTTGGCCACTTTGTCCGTGTCGGTGGACTTGGCTTTCTCCACCGCTTTCACCCACATGTTGAAGCCGATGTAGGTGGCTTCCATGGGGTCGTTGGTGACGCGGTCGTCGCTGCCGATGTAGTCGTGCCATTGATCGATGAAGGCGTTGTTCTCCGGGGTATAAACACTCTGGAAGTAATTCCAGGCGGCCAGGTGGCCGACCAGCGGCGCGGTGTTGATGCCGGACAGTTCCTGCTCGCCCACGGAGAAGGCGATCACCGGGATGTCGGACGCGTCCATGCCCTGGTTGGAGAGTTCTTTATAGAAGGGCACGTTGGCGTCGCCGTTGATGGTGGAGACCACCGCGGTTTTCTTGCCTTCACCACCGAATTCTTTGATGCGAGACACGATCGACTGCCAGTCGGAATGACCGAACGGCGTGTAGTTGATCATGATGTCGTCCTCGGCGATGCCCTTGGACTTCAGGTAGGCCTCGAGGATCTTGTTGGTGGTGCGCGGGTAGACATAGTCGGTGCCGGCGAGCACGAAGCGCTCGATGCCCAGATCGTCGAGCAGGTAGTCCACCGCCGGGATCGCCTGCTGGTTCGGCGCGGCGCCGGTATAGAACACGTTCTTGGAGGACTCCTCGCCTTCGTACTGCACCGGGTAGAACAGCAGGCCGTTGAGTTCTTCCACCACCGGTAGAACGGATTTACGCGACACCGAGGTCCAGCAGCCGAAGATCACGTCCACCTTGTCCTGGGTGATCAGCTGGCGGGCTTTCTCCGCGAACAGCGGCCAGTCGGAGGCGGGATCCACCACCACCGGCTCCAGCTTTTTGCCCATGACGCCGCCTTTTTCGTTCTGTTTTTCGATCATCATCAGCACCGTGTCTTTCAGTGTGGACTCACTGATCGCCATGGTGCCGGACAGGGAGTGCAGCACCCCCACCTTGATGGTGTCGGCGGCCATCACCAGGCCGCTGTAGGAGATGGCGCCGGCGGCAATGCACGCCTGGGCCAGACGTTTAAGACTGAGCTTTTTGGTCTTCATGGTGTTCCCCTTTCTCTTTTCCGATCCGTAAATGGTTGGGTCTCACTGGAAATTGTTATTGGCGGCCTCGGGCTCGCGGCCCTTGGCGCGCGCTTCGTGCAGCATGTGCAGCGTGATTTTTCTGACTTCGTTGCGGCTGGTTTCGATGTGCGCCTTGAGCATCATCAGCGCCTGCTCGGTGCGGTGATGGGCGATGGCGTCGAGAATGCGGCCGTGCTCGTCGTAGGTGGCGTCGACGCGCGGCGGCTTGGTGAAATCCAGGCGGCGGATAATGCGCAGCCGTTCGGTGAGGTCGTGGTGGATGCGCGCCATTTCGGTGTTGCCGGCGGCTTCCACCAGGGTTTCGTGGAAGCGCTCATCCAGGCCGGACAGGGTGTCCACGTCGCGCAGCCGTTCGGCGGGCGGTACCCGCCAGATCCGCATCAGGTCCTCGAGCAGGATCTCCGGCTGCTGCAGGTCGCACAGCCGGCGCACCGCCGCGCACTCCAGCACGGTGCGCACGTCGTAGAGCTCCTCGAAATAGTCGAAGTCGAACGGTTTCACCTGCCAGCCGCTGCGCTGCAGCACCTGCACATAGGTCTCGCGCTCCAGGCGGAACAGGGCTTCGCGGACCGGGGTGCGCGAGGCGCCCATGCGCTCGGCGATTTCGTTTTCGCTGAAGCGGTCGCCGGGCAGCAGCCGGAAATCGAAGATGTCTTTCTTCAACTGCCGGTAGATGCGCTCGGCCAGGTTTTCGCCACGGCCGCTCTTGAGCCCGATCTTCATGCCGCGCTCTCCGTGTCGATCACCACCACCGGGTCGCCGGCGTTGATCACGGTGCCGGGCTTGCAGTGCAGCCCGGTGACGGTGCCGGCGACGCTGGCGGTGATCTCGAACTCCATCTTCATGGCTTCGACGATCACCAGGGTCTGGCCGGCTTCCACGCTGGCGCCTTCCTCCACCAGCAGCTTCCAGACGTTGCCGCTGATCTCGGCGCTGACCAGATGGCCGTCCACCTCGCCGATGTCCGGGCTGCTGCCCATCAACGCGGATTCGATCTGTTCGTCTTCGTTCTGCCAGCGGGTGACTTCTTCCCGGTAGGCAGCCTGCTGGTGCGCGCGGAAGGCTTCCATTTCCGGCTCGATGCTTTCCAGGAAGCGGCGGTGCTCGGCCAGGTTGAAGGTCTCCTCGGTGATCTCCACTTCCAGGCGACCTTCGCGGAAGGCGTCGCGCATGCCGGCCAGTTCCGCTTCGCTCACCGGGTAGTAGCGCACCTGGTCGAAGAAGCGCAGCAGCCAGGGCTCGCCGGGCTGGAACTGGCGGTTCTTAAGGTGTTTGTTCCAGATCGGCAGGGTGCGGCCGATGAGCTGGTAGCCGCCCGGCGAGTCCATGCCATAGATGCACATGTAAACGCCGCCAATACCCACGGTGCCCTCGGCGGTGTAGGTGCGCGCCGGGTTGTACTTGGAGGTCATCAGACGGTGGCGCGGGTCCACCGGCACGGCGCAGGGCGCGCCCAGGTAGACGTCGCCCAGGCCCAGCACCATGTAGCTGGCCTTGAAGACGATGTGCTTGACCTGCTCGGTGCTGTCCAGGCCGTTGATGCGGCGGATGAATTCCACGTTGTTGGGCAGCCAGGGGGCGTCCGAGCGGATTGTTTCCTGGTAGCGCTGTACCGCGTCCAGGGTGGCGCTGTCCTCGAACGCCAGCGGCAGGTGCAGCACCCGGGAGCGCACCTCCATGTCGTCCACCGAGCCGATGACTTTTTCGCGTTCGAGCAATGCTTTCACCAGGCGGGCCTGGTCGAGCAGGCGCGAGTCGTAGTGCACCTGCAGGCTGCGCACGCCCGGCGACAGTTCCAGGATGCCGGGCACCGGTTCGGCCTTGAGGTTTTCCATCAGCGCGTGCACGCGCAGCCGCAGGGCCAGATCCAGCACGTTGTCGCCGTACTCGATCAGGATGTATTTGTCGCCGGCCTGGCGGTAGGTGATGCGCGGCACATGGCCGTCGGCGTCCAGCTCGGCGACCATGGTGGCGGAGGTAAACGCCGGATCGGTCGCGTCGTGGAGATCCGGCGACACCACCGGCACCGGCGCCAGCTTTTCGATAGCTGCGTCCTGGGCCTGTTCCAGCGCCAGGGCCTCGGCGAAGGCGACAGGCGTGAAGCGGATGCTGTCGCCGGGCTTAAGCTGGCCGACTTTCCACAGCTCCGCCTTGGCGATGGTCACCGGGCAGACGAAGCCGCCCAGGCTGGGGCCGTCCTTGGTAAGGATCACCGGGAAGTCGCCGGTGAAGTTGATCGAGCCGATGGCGTATTCGTTGTCGTGCAGGTTGGACGGGTGCAGCCCGGCTTCGCCGCCGTCGGTGCGTGCCCAGCTCGGTTTGGGGCCCACCAGGCGGATGCCCAGGCGGTTGGAGTTGTAGTGCACCTGCCAGTCGGCCTGGAAGAACTGTTCGATGGCGTCCTCGGTGAAGAAGTCCGGCGCCCCATGGGGGCCGTACAGCACTTTAATGTCCCATTGCTGCGGATAGTCCGGAATCATCGATTCCGGTGCCGGCGCGGGTTCATGGTCCGGCGCCGGGGTGGGGCAGCCGGCCAGCTGTGGCTGGCAGATCGACAGCACGTCGCCCTTGCGCAGGGTGCGGCCGCCGTGGCCGCCGAATTGTCCGAGCACAAAAGTGGATTTACTGCCCAGGTAGTCGGGCACGTCGATGCCGTTGCGCACCGCGATGTAGGTGCGGCAGCCGCTGGACGCCTTGCCGGTGGCGAGTGTCTGGCCGGCTTTCACCGCCACCGGCTGCCACATCGACACCGGCTCGCCGTCGAGGGCCGCGTCGCAGACAGCGCCGGTGAGCGCCACCACGGTGTTGCTATGAAACCGCAGGGTGGGACCAACAAGAGTGGTTTCCAGGCCGGCGGCGCTGGCGTGGTTGCCGACGATGCGGTTGCCGAGCCGGAACGCGTAGTCGTCCATGGGCCCGGACGGCGGCACGCCGATGTCCCAATAGCCGGCGCGGCCGGGGTAGTCCTGTACGGTGGTGTAGGTGCCCGGTTCCACCACCTCGAAGGCAGTGGGGGTGTATTGAAAGCTTTCCAGGTAGCGGGTGGAGACCTTGCCTTCCACCACCTTGGGGTCGATCAGAATGCGGCGCAGGTAATCCAGGTTGGTGGCAATGCCGGACAGGCGCGTGGCGGCCAGGGCGTCCTGCATTTTTTTCAGCGCCGCCGGGCGGTCGTCGCCATGCACGATCACCTTGGCGAGCATCGGGTCGTAGTGCGGGCTGACCTGGGTGCCGGTGTCCACCCAGCCGTCCAGGCGGATGTCCTCAGGGAATGAGACTTCCGTGAGCTCACCCGGGCTGGGTTGGAAGTCCTTGAGCGCGTCTTCCGCGTAGATGCGCACTTCCATGGCGTGGCCACGGCTCTGGTAGTTGGCGTCCAGGGGCGGGGTTTCGCCGCCGGCCAGCATCACCATCCACGCCACCAGGTCGACGCCGAACACCGCCTCGGTGACGCCGTGCTCCACCTGCAGGCGGGTATTCACTTCCAGGAAATAGAATTCGTCGCGCTCGTCGTCGTAGATGTATTCCACGGTGCCGGCGGACTGATAATTCACCGACTCGCCCAGGCGCACGGCGCTGGCGTGCAGTTGTTCCCGGGTGGCCTGGGGCAGGTTGGGGGCCGGGGTTTCCTCTACCACTTTCTGGTTGCGGCGCTGCAGGGAGCACTCGCGCTCGCCCAGGGCCAGCACCTTGCCGTGGCCGTCGCCGAAGATCTGCACTTCCACATGGCGGGCGCGGGCCACGAAGCGTTCGATAAAGACGCCGCTGTCGGAGAAAAAGTTTTCCCCCAGGCGCTTCACCGATTCAAAGGCGTCCACCAGCTCCTGCTCATTATCGCAACGGCTCAGGCCGATGCCGCCACCGCCGGCGGTGCTTTTCAGCATGATCGGGTAGCCGATGTCGGCGGCGGCGCCTTTCGCTTCGTCCAGGCTTTGCAGCAGGCCGGTGCCCGGCGCCAGCGGTACGCCGGCGGCCTCCGCCAGGGCGCGCGCTTCGTGCTTGAGGCCGAAGCGGCGCAGCTGGTCCGGGGTCGGGCCGATAAACTGAATGCCGGCTTCCGCGCAGGCTTCGGCGAAGTCCGCGTTCTCGGACAGAAAGCCGTAGCCGGGGATGATGCCCTGGGCGCCGGTGTCCTTGGCGGCCTGCAGAATCAGCTCGCTGCGCAGATAACTCTCGGCGGCGGTCTGGCCGCCCAGCGCCACCGCTTCGTCGGCGGCGCCGACGTGCTGGCTGTTACGGTCCGCGTCGGAGTACACCGCCACCGAGGCGATGCCCATTTCCTTGAGCGTGCGGCAGATGCGTACCGCGATCTCCCCCCGGTTGGCGATCAGAACTTTGCTCAGCCCTTTTTTATGCATTGCTCAAACCTCTTATGTAGTGCCTCCACCCCCCAAGGGCGGTTATGTCGGTGGCGTCGCCGATAGCCCAGCCTTCGCAGATGAAGCCCTTCACCTGGCGGCCGTCCTCGGTTTCCAGCGTGCCGATGCCCAGCGGTGCCGGGATCAGCGCCACGAAGCTGCCGAATTCGCTGATCGGCAGCTTCCACAGTTCTATTTCGATGGCGGCGCCGTCGGCGCCCTTGATCAGCCCGGGCTTGGGCGGCGTGGTGTTGGCCAGGGCGTAGAGCCGGTAGCAGGGCGCGGTTCGGGTGCTTTCCAGCAGCACGGCGCCGCGGTCGGTGAGCTGGTGATTGAGCGGCATGCCGGTGAGGTGGGCGCCCACCACCGCCACCGTGACCATGCCGTCGTCGCTGCCGGCTTCCGGCTCCGCCGGCGCGGGCAGGGCGTTGTCGGTGGCGCCTGCCTTCCAGGGGCGGTGGCGCTGCCAGCGGCGGCCGAACTCGGCCAGGGCACCGTCCTGCCAGGCGCCGCCGATCAGAGTGATGCCCACCGGCAGGCCGTCGTCGCGGAAGCCGCCGGGCAGGGCCAGGGCGCACATATCCAGCAGGTTGACGAAGTTGGTCCAGGTGCCGAGCTGGCTGTTGAGCTTGACCGGTTCCTCGGCCACCGCCGCGCGGGTATGGATGCCCGGCGTGGAGGGCACCACCAGGGCGTCCACCCTGGCCATCAGCTGATCGGCCTCGCGGCGCAGGTCGGCCAGGCGGTATTGGGCGCGGAAGCCGTCGGCGGCGCTCATATCCTTGGCGGGCAGAATCACATCGCGGATCACCGGCAGCAGCGCGTCTTTTTCCAGCAGCGGCTCGGCCACGGTGTAGCGTTCGGCGACCCAGGGACCCTGGTAGAGCAGCTCGGCGGTTTCGCGCAGCACGCCGGTATCCAGCGGAATCAGCTCGGCGATTTCCGCCAGCTCTTCCAGGTGGCGCTGCCAGGCGGCGGCGGCGCGCTGGTCGCCGAACCAGGGCGTGTCCTTGGGAATGCCCAGGCGCGGCCGCTCCGGCAGGGCGGCGGGCAGCGGCTGCGGCGCCGGGCGCGCGTAGCCGTCCAGCTCGTCGTAGCCACGGAACAGGTCGTAGACGCTTTGCGCGTCTTCCACGCTCAGCGCGAACACGCTGATGCAGTCCAGGGTGCGGCAGGCGGGCACCACGCCACGGGTGCTCATGCTGCCCTTGGTGGGCTTGAGGCCGACGGTGTTGGTGAACGCCGCCGGCACCCGGCCGGAGCCGGCGGTGTCGGTGCCCAAGGCGAACGGCACCAGGCCCAGGGAGACCACCGCCGCCGAGCCGGCGCTGGAACCGCCGGAGATATAGTCCGGGTTAAAGGGGTTGGGCACTTCGCCGTAGGGCGAGCGCACGCCCACCAGGCCGGTGGCCAGCTGATCCAGGTTGGTCTTGCCGACCAGGATGGCGCCGGCGTCGAGCAGCGCCTGCACCGCCGGCGCGGTTTCCTTGGCGGTGTAGGTGTAGGCGGGGCAGGCGGCGGTGGTGGGCAGGCTGCCCACGTCGATGTTGTCCTTGACCGCGAACGGCACGCCGTACAGCGGCAGGCTGGGATCACTCAGGCGCTCGGCCTGGGCCAGCAGGCTGGACTCGTCCAGCAGGTGGATCCACAGGGCCCGCTCGCTGTCCTGCAGCTGAGCGGAAAGAGCTTTCATGGCCGATACCGGAGTGACGTTCTTCTTCCGGTAGGCGGCGCGCCATTGATCGATGGTCCAGCCAAGCACGATCGCATACCTCGTTGTATACCAGTGGGTATGCCGATCAGTGCAAGGCGGGTGCCAGCGTGGGGAGCGCGGGGCTAAGCTATTGTTTAAAAATAGGTTTTTCTGTTTCCCGGCGAACGGCGAGGTGAGTCGGGAAAGGTATGAGATGCGTCTTCATGGGGCGTCCGCGCCATCATTGTGCATGGCCGGGTGGCTGGACGGTCAGGGTAGCGGTGGCGGCGCGGGCGGCCGTTGCGGCCGTACGCCTTGCCCGAGGGTATTGCCCATCCGATTGCGCAAAGTGGACAGGTTGAACAGGCCTAGGCGGTTGGGCGCCTGCTCGGCGACGGTGGCGGAGTGCATCGCGGGCGTGCCGCGTTCCGGGACGGACGACGGCGCCATCTTCCGCTGATAACAGTCGTAGGGCAGCGCCTTGTGGCCGTCGATTTCGACAGTCACACAGCTGGGTGCGTCCTGGTTGTTGTCCGCCCGGGTGGGCGGGCCGGCGATTAACGCCAGGGTGAGCACGGCAAACGCCGGCATGGAGCACCACGGGGTGGATTCGGCTGTCATGGGGTCGTTCCGGGACGGGAAATGAAGGCTCACCTTGGTGCGGATCACTGCGCCGTACAAGGCGTAAGCACGCAACCCTGATGAATTTTTAATGACACTGTTTCGGTTTGAGAGGTATCGAACACTCTTCCCTGGTGTTGACCGGAGCACTCCTCGGCTGTCGCTGAAAGCCGCGGTGGTCAGCAATCAGTTAGCCGCTGTCCGTAATGTCCCCGGACCAGCGGCTTTTTTTTGCTTCGTTTCATGAATTTTCAATGACAAAGGTTCGGTCGTGGTGGGTTCCAGTCATCTAGAGAGTGTTAACTGGATCACTGGCCGGATGGGCCGGTGAGTTGTTGGTTGTGGCAGCGGCTTACGGGGACACCACTACGGTGGTGGTGCCACGACCCGGTGCATCAATGCCGAGTTTTGAATCCATGCTTTACAAGAAACGAAAGACTGGACGGTGTCGTTCCATGACCGGGATGTGCTTCAGCGGACTTCTGTTAATCAGTCCGCTGGCATGGACGCAGCAGAGTGCTGAACCGGATGCCGCCGGGACGCCTGTCACGACAACGGTGACCATTAATGAGTACATCGTGCGTGGTAATACCGTGCTGCAGGCACGCGATATCGAGCGCGCGGTTTATCCCTATCTGGGGCCGGATAAAACGCTGGACGACATACGAGAGGCGCAACGGGCCTTGCAGGCGGTGTACCAGGACTCCGGCTATCAATCGGTATATGTGGAGCTGCCCGAGCAGAAGGTCAGCGGCGGCGTGGTTTACCTTGAGGTCGTGGAAGTGAAAGTCGGTCGGGTGCGGGTGGTTGGCGCCGAATACCAATCCCCGCTCGAGATTCGAAATCAGGTGCCCGCGCTGACCAGTGGCACGGTACCCAATTTTGATCTGGTTCAAGAGGAGCTCACCGAGGTTAACCGTACCGGTAAGCGGCAGGTCATGCCGCTGGTCAAGGAGGGGCGTATCCCCGGCACCATGGATGTGGATCTGGCCGTTGAAGACGAGCGCCCCTGGAGCGCCAGCCTGACGTTGAACAATGACTATAGCGCCGACACCGAGAAGCTACGCACGGTGGCCACGCTCAGCCACGCCAATCTCTGGCAAAAAGGCCACAGCGCCTCGCTCACTTTCTTTACCGCGCCTCAGGATACCGACAACGCCGAGGTCTGGTCCTTCAGCTACGAAGCACCGCTGAGCAAGCGCTGGTCGGCACGCTTTTCCGGCTATACCTCCGACAGTGACGTCGCCACCGTGGGCGGCACCAATGTACTGGGTCGCGGCGATTCGTACGGCGTGGCCGCCGTGTACAGCCTGCCGTTCGACGGCAACTGGGGGCACTCGTTTTCGGCGGGCATCGACTTCAAGGATTTCGAGGAAGCGCTGGTGTTCGGTCAGTCCGAAGACCAGGTACCGTTGCAATACGCGCCATTCTCCTTTGCCTACAACGGTTACTTCTACACCGAGGAAACACAGGGGTATCTCAACGTCAGCGTGATCACCGCCGCCGATGAGTTCCCCTCCAATGGCAGCGGCTGGGAGGAGTTTGATTACAAGCGCTACCAGGCCAGTCCCGACTTTGCGGTATTGAAAGTGGACGCCGGCAGCGAGTGGCAGCTCAGTGAATGGATTCTGGCCACCAAGCTCGGTACCCAGCTGGCTTCCGGCCCGCTGGTTTCCAACGAGCAGTTCGCGGTGGGCGGCAGCGGTTCGGTACGCGGCTATCTGGCCGCCGAGCAGGCCGCGGATGACGGTTATCTGGCCAGTTTCGAATTGCGCACGCCGTCGCTGGCGGAGTGGTTCGGCAATCCCTGGTCGATGTTTCGTTTCCACGTCTTCGCGGAAGGCGCCCAGCTGCAACTCCAGGACCCATTGCCGGACCAGGATGACACCTTTGATCTCGCCAGCGTCGGTATCGGCGCACGCGCCGAGATCGGCGACAGCCTCAGTGGTTCCGTGGATTTCGGTTATCCGCTTACCGACGGCGCCGATACCGAGCGATACGACCCCAGAGTCCACTTTAGTGTGACCGCCGGATTTTGAATAACACCTAACACAGCCAGTTCTTCGGAGTGCCTGACCATGCGACAACGCTTACTCGTCTTTCTTTTATCCTGCCTGGGGACGCTCTTGCCGACCCTGGCCCATGCCTGGTGGCAAGAAGATTGGAGCTACCGCAAGCAGATATCCCTGGACACCACACAACAGGGTGCGGCCATCACCGATCAGGTGGGGCGCATTCCCTTGCTGGTGCGTCTGCATACCGGCAACTTCAGTTTCGACGGTGTGAAAGCGAACGGCACGGATCTGCGCTTCGTGGCGGCGGACGACGAAACCGTCTTCAACCATCGCATTGAGAGTTTCGATTCTCTGCTGGGCGTCGCCTATATCTGGGTGGACGTGCCCGAGATGCAGGGCGGCGCGCGCCAGGATATCTGGATGTACTACGGCAATCCTGACGCGCCGGCCCTGGACAGCAGCCAGATCTTCGATGCGGATTACGCCGCCGTCTATCATTTTGACAGTGCCCCGGGGGCCACCGTCGATGATGCCACCGCTTACGCCAACGACACGCAAAACGCGGTGCCTGGAACGACATCGGGTGTGATCGCACAGGCGGCGCAATTCAGCGGCGAGCCCTTGCTGCTGCCGGCGTCGCCGTCGCTTTCGATCCCGGAGTCCGGCCAGTTCACCTTCAGCGCCTGGGTACGCACACCACAGTCCACCGGCGAGCAGCTCCTCTACGCCCGCCGGGACGCCGGTAATTCGCTGCTGATCGGCCTGGAAAACGGGCTGCCTTTCGTGGAGGTAAACGGGCAGCGCAGTGGCCAGGCACAGCCGTTGACCGCGGACCAATGGCAGCACTTAGCGGTGACTGCCGACGGACGCCAGATCACCCTCTATTTGAATGGACAGCCGATATCCTCCCTCGATGGTGCGTTGCCGGCGTTCAATACGCCGGCCGCCCTTGGCGGCGATGTGCCGGGCTACGGCGTGGCGGCCGTGGCCGGCACGGATGAAGAGGAAGCGGCCACCACACCGGCGGATGAGGAGGCGGCCGCGAATGACGCAAGCGCCACGCCGGTTGCCGCCGGCTTTAGCGGCGCCATGGATGAAGTGCGTCTCTCCCGGGTCGCCAGGTCCGCGGCGTTTCTGAAGGCCAGCGTGCAATCCCAAGGCGGTGAATCCCGCTTGCTGGAGTTTGGTGTCGACGAAGAGCAATCCGGGTTCGGCTTTGGCGCGCTCGGTTTCCTGCTCAGCGCGGTGCCCATCGACGCCTGGGTGATCATCGCCGTCTTGATGGTGATGATGGTCCAGACCTGGGTGGTGATGTTCCAGAAGTTCCGCCATACGCGTCGGGTGGACGAAGCCAACAGCGAATTCCGTGAGGCCTTCTCCGGTGTCGGCACCCGCCTGGAACAACTCGCCGACGATCGCTCGCTGGGTGAACGGCTGCACTATTCATCGCTGTGGCGGCTCTACCAGGTGGCGGTGCACGAACTGCGAGTCCGGCGTGAACAAGGCGCGGACACCGACCGTATTTCGTCGGAAACCCTGGAGGCGATCCGCGCGTCCATGGACGCGGTGCGGACCCAGGAGAACCGCACGCTGGGACATCGGCTGGGTGTGCTGTCGAACGCCATCGCCGGCGGTCCGTACATCGGTCTGCTGGGCACCGTAATGGGTATCATGGTTGTGTTCCTGGGCACCGCCATGGCCGGCAACGTCAATATCAACGCGGTGGCGCCGGGTATGGCGGCCGCTTTGCTCGCCACCGCCGCCGGCCTGTTCGTCGCCATTCCCGCGCTGTTCGCCTACAACCGGCTGAACGGACGCAACCGCGATATCAGTTCCGATATGCGCGTCTTCCTCGATGAATTCGTCACCCGCCTGGCCGAGCAGCGCGGCGGCACGGCGCCGGTGCTCGACGCCAGCGGCGATAAGCATCGAACCACTTCCCGCGACGTAATCGCTTAAGGAGAGCGCCATGGCTTCCGTAAGAGCCTCGATGGACGACGATGAAATGGACGGCCCGGTGGACGGCATCAACATCACCCCTTTGGTCGACGTGCTGATGGTGGTGCTGGTGATGTTCATTCTTACCGCCACCGCGCAGGTGGCGGGCATCCAGGTCGATTTGCCCAAGGCGAGCGCTTCCGTCTCTTTATCGGAACCCAAGACCAAGGCGGTTTCGGTGAACAACGATGGGCAGGTCTTTCTCGATGCTTACCCGGTCACCCTGCAGGAACTGGAAGACCGGTTGCGCACCGAGAAAGCCACCAATCCGGACTTCCCCGTGGTCCTGCGCGGCGACGCCGCGGTGCAGTACCAGAAGGTGGTGGAGGTGCTGGATATTCTGCGTCGCCTTGAACTGGCCCAGGTCGGGCTGGTTACCGGCAAGCCCAAGAACTGACTGCACGGACCCTAGCCGAGATGCCAACCGAATCACCGAGATGGAAGCGCCGTAGAAAAACCGGTGGGCACGGGCCGCGCCCTGGCCCGTCTGGCCGGCGACGGTCAACCCCGATACCACGGTTCGCATGGGTCGCCGCCGCGCTGCTCGGGCTGGCCGTGCTGAGCTGGTTGGTCTGGCTGTGGGCCAACGACACCGCCGGAGTGCGTCGCCAGGTCGCGAAGCAGGAGATGATCATTCCGCTGCCGCCACCGCCGCCGCCCGAGGAGACACCGGAACCCGAACCGGAGCCGGAGCCCGAAGAAGCGGTGGAACCGGAGCCGGAACCAGAGCCTACGCCGGTGGAAGAGCCGACCCCGGATGAGCCGCCGTCGCCGGCGGAGGATCTCTCCGACGCCATGCAGATCGATGGCGAGGCGCAGGCCGGAACCGACGCCTTCAACATTGCCGCCGGCGGCGGCGGTGGAATGGGCGGTTCTGGTGCCGGCGTGGGGAACGCCACCTATGGCCAGTACCTCTCTTACGCGTTTCAGAAGGCGCTTCGCGAGAACCGGAGCATCCGCAATCTGAGTTACCGGGTCGAGGTCAATCTGTGGCTTGACCGTTATGGACAGGTGACTCGGGTACAGCTGCTCGAATCGAGCGGCGATGAAGACGTGGACGAAAAAGTAATCGCCGCCTTGCGCGACATTCAACCTTTGGATCAACCGCCCCCGGAGTCTCTCAACCTGCCGGTGCGTATGTCGCTGCAGGGGCGGCGGCCGGGATGACCAGGGCAACCTCACAAGATGAACGTTTCAGGAGCGACATAGCATGAACAGGCAATCTCATCGTTGGGTCCTGGCGCTGGCCCTCGCGGCGGTGCTGGCCGGCCCGGCCGTGGCGCAAACCGCCACGCCATCGCAAGCGGACACTACCCCCAACACCACCGTCCATCTGATTCGCCTTCTGGTCGAGCAGGGCGTGATCACGGCGCAGCAGGCACAGGCCCTGATGGAGCAGGCGCGCCGGGAGGCGGTGGCGGCGGAACAGCGGGCCGAACCGGAAATACGCGAAGGCGACGTGCGGGTGCCCTATATCCCGGAGACGGTGCGCGATGAAATCCGCGCCGAGGTCAAGGACGAGGTGATGGCCCAGGCCAAAGAGGAAAACTGGGCGGCGCCCAATACCTTGCCTGACTGGGCCTCACGGATCACGCTCTTCGGTGATGTGCGCGTGCGGAATGAATCCCGCTTTTACTCCGGAGACAACAGCGTCGAAATTTTCGACTTCAACGAGTTCAATGATGAGAACTATGACTTGCGGGGCCTGACACAGCCACCGCTACTGAACACGCGAGAGTCTCGGGAGAACCGGCTGCGTGTGCGTGCCCGTTTCGGTTTGCAAGCGGCGCTGACCGACACCTGGAGCGCGGGCCTGCGCATCGCCACCGGCAGTAGCGACAGCCCGGTATCCACCAACCAGACCCTGGGCGGCGGCCTAAGTAAGAAAGATATCTGGCTGGATCGGGCGCGCATCACCTGGGCGCCGGGGGTATGGAATATCACCGCCGGTCGCGCGGAGAACCCGTTTGTCTCGTCGGATCTGTTGTACGACGGCGATCTGAATTTCGATGGCGTGTCCGCGAGCTGGGGCGACGTCACATTCAGCGAAAACGGCGCTTTCTTCGGCACCCTGGGTGCGTTCCCTCTTTCCTACACATCGGACGATTTCCCGTCGCGGGATTTTGATAAGAAAGGCAGCGATGACAAGTGGCTGCTGGGTACGCAGATCGGCGCCGACTGGCGTTTTAATGAGGATAACCGCTTCCTGGTGGCGCTGTCCTACTACGACTTCCACAACCTTCGTGGTGAGCGATCCTCGGAGTGCGTGCTCTATTACGGCGACAACACCTGCGACACGGATGACTCGGCGCCGGCCTTCATGCAAAAAGGTAACACCCTTTTCCTACTGCGTGACATCGCTCTCAACCCGGCTGACGAAGCCGGTACCGCCATGCCGCAACTGGTCGGCCTGGCCTCTGAGTTCGAATTGTTCGACCTCAATCTGCGCTGGGACACCCCTTTTATCGGCGGCTACAAGCTGCGCCTCGCGGGCAACTATGTCTATAACAATGGCTACAGCGAGGAAGAGATGTTCCGCAACGCGGAAGGTCAAGTGATCAACAACTTCGACCAGAACGGCGAGCTAAAAAGCGGCCGCGATGCCTGGATGGTACACGCTGCCTTTGGCCCCTCCCTGGATCTCGAGCGCGTCGGCGACTGGAAGGTATTCGCCGGCTACAAGCACATTAAGCCGGACGCATTGCCGGACGCCTTTAACGATTCCGCCTTTCACCTCGGTGGCACCAACGCCAAGGGCTACTACCTGGGGGGCGCCTACGCCTTCACCGATGGGGTTTTCGCCCAGGGACGCTGGCTGAGTACGGATGAAGTATACGGTCCGCCGCTGGCCATCGATGTGTTACAGATCGAATTGAATGCCCGCTTCTGACGCACGAGGAGAAGGAAAATGGGAACAACGCTAACCAGGCAAGTCATGGATCGGAATGACAAGGATAGAGCGGGCGCGCGCTGGTTGCTGGCGCTGGCGCTGATGTTCGGCCTGGTCTCCGTCCCGGCCGCATGGGCGCAGGCACCGGAGAGCCTTGAACAGAGGCTGCGGGCTGAGCTGCGTAACACCACCCAGCAGCTGCGTGATCTTCAGTCCCGGCAGGCACGCCTGGAGGCGGCGCGCGCCAAGGCCGAGTCGCAGCGGGATGACGCCCTGGCGCAAGTGGAGGCGCTTCAGGCGCGCCTTGATGACCGCGAAGGCAAGCTCACTGCCGAACGCCGGGCAAGCCAGTCACGAATCGCCGCCAGTCAGGAGCGCGCCCAGCAAGTGCGGGACGCCTATGACGAGCTGCTGGCGTTGGCGAGAGAGAAGGAGGCGCAACGAATGACCTGGGAGAAGCAGGCGCGGGAGCGGGCCGCGGCACTGCGGACCTGCGTGGAACGCAATGAAGCATTGTTTTCGGCCGGCCGGGAAATTCTCGACGCCTATCAGAATCTGGGCTCGGGAAGCTTGTTCCGTATGCGGCAGCCGCTGGCGGCCTCGGCGCGGGTGGAGTTTGAAAACCAGGCGCAGGCGTTCGGCGATCGCCTTTACAACAATCAGGTGCAAGTAACGGAGACGTCGTCCGACGACGGCGAGCAGACGGATCAATCCGAGGAGGCGCGCAACAATGAGTGAACAAAAGAGCGACATGATCGAAGCGGTGAGTCTGCAATACCTGGCGGAAGTATTACAAGGCGCCGGTTACCGCACCAACGAAAGTGAGCAGAACGGCGGCAAACAACTGCTCAGCGCCAGCCAGGGCATCGGTTTCGCGGTCAGGCCGGGCAACCCGGTTGGCGAAGGCCCGGAAATGCTCGATTTTACGCTGAGCTGTGCGTTGCGTATCCAGGGGACGTTACCTGAAAACATGGTATCCGATTGGAACCGCGATAAGCGGTTCAGCCGGCTCACTCACCAGGTTGACTTTTTGGTTCTTGAGATGGATGTGGTCGTGGCGGGCGGCGTCGGTGCGGGCCACCTGCGCACTCAAGTGGAGTTATGGGATCGGTTGATGCGGGAGTTCCTGCTCTATCTACGTAACTATCGCGCCACCGGCTCAGCTGATGATCAAGACGCCGCCGGGTAGCGAGCGAACGTTGGCACCGTGCACTTCCCGCACCAGCGTGGCGAAATCGTCGAGCCGGTCCAGTGACAGATACGCCTGCACCGGCGTGCGTCCAAGGCGATCATCCAGCAGCACGATCCGGCCCGGCCGATACCGGTTCACCTCGTCGACCACCTGGTTCAACGGCATGCCGTCGAATACCAGCACGCGCTGTCGCCAGGCGCTGACCCGCCGCGTATCAACATCTTGCACATCGGTCAGTCGGATATCGTTATACACCACCTGTTGAGCCGGCCCCAGTCGTGATCGCTGGGCGCCATGGGCGACATCGACCTCGCCTTCCAGGCAGGTCACGCGTACCCGTTCGTCGGTGTAGCGCACATTGAAACGCGCGCGCCCCGCCGCGATCCGCCCTTGGCCGGCGCTTACCATGAAGTCCCGGGTATTGGCCACGGTGGTGATTTCGGTCTCCCCGGAACGCAGAACAAGGCCGGTAACGGTGTCGTTCCGGCGTTGCAGGTCGACACGGGTCTGGGTGTTCAAGAGGACGGTGGCGGCCTGTGGCAGAACCACTTCGCGCTGTTCGCCGGTGGCGGTCCACAGGTCCGACGACAGCGCGCTGGCGTCGGGCCAGAGGTCCAGCGGTGAACGCAGTGCCACCCAACCCACGGAAGCGGCCACGGCACCGCCGAGCAGGGCGCGCCGGCTGAAGCGTCGCTCCCGGGCGCCACCCAAGGACGCCACCGGCGATGCCGTCGGTTCCGCGGCCTGTTGCATCCCCCGCCACACCTGGCGGCACTCCGCGAAGGCTTCCGCATGCGCCGGGCTGCGTGCGCACCACCGCCGAAAGGCGTCGCCGTCGGCGGATGTGGCCTGGCCCGAAGCGAGCCGGACAACCCACTCGCGGGCTTCCCGCCTGATCCGATCGTTGTCGGGATTGTTAGCGGCGTGTTGATTGTTCATGACGGCGGCCTTTTTATTTTCGGCCCGAAGCGTTGAATGTACTCCCGGTCCAAGCGTTTGCAACAGTGCTCAAGACCGGCTTTCAGTTCCTTTTCGACGGTGCGCAGGGAGACGCCGTGACGCGCGGCGATCTCTTTATGCGGGACGTCGTTCAGTCGCGCGGCGGTGACGATGGCGCGGCGGCGCCGCGGTAACTCCGACAGAGCCCGCCGCAGCATGGCGATCTCCTGTTCGCCGAGCGCCTCGCGGGCCGGGTCGGCGCGCTCATCAGCCATCAGATAAAGATCTTCCACTTCATCCAGCGTCATCACCCGCGCCTGTTTGCGGCGCTGCTCTTCGGCCACGTTGAGAGCGACACGGAACAAGTATGCCGCCGGATGACGAACGGCGGTACTGTCGCGCATGGCGTCAACACGCAGCCAGGTCTCCTGAAGCGCGTCCTCCGCCAGTTGCCGGGAACCGAGCCGGCTGCGCAGGCGTTGGCGAAACTCGTCGTAGCGGAGCACCAGCAGATCGCGTAGCGGCTGGTGGAACGTATCGGGCATCTTAGTGCTCCCCAGTCCGTTCGCAGGGCGACGCGCCGTCACGGACCAGCAGCACCGTAAGGGGCGTGGGTTGGTTGGCGGGCGGAGCGGCGATTCGGCTGCCCTCCAGCGTCTCGTGAACGGCGCTGCTCCAACGCGGCGCGTGCTCTGAGTCGAGGACGTGAACGCGTTCGATAAGACCGTCGCCGCGCACCCACAACTGCAACGCCAGGCGGGTTCGCCCGAGCTGATCGGCATGGCCGCGACACAGCAGCCGGGCGATATGACGTTGCACCGCCCCGGCATAGGCCCGGGTCACGGTGTTGGCCGGTGGCGTGACGGTGTCGGTGTGTTGCGGTTCGCGTGGCAGCAGTGTCCACGCGGATGCGTCAACCCGGCGTACTTCCAGATCGGTGGGTTCAAGCAACGCCCGCAGCGCGGTCGATGGCGTCAACCGGCCATGCACCGGCGCGGCGATTTTATTATGGATCAGATCGCTGGTTACCAAAATAGAGATCCCCGTTTGTTCGCTGAACGCCGCGAGCGCCTGAGACAGGGGCTGCGCGGGCATATCGAACATTACCGTGGTGGCCACCCGGCCCACCGACGGCCACGTCAGCAAAGCCCCCAAAGCGGCCACGCTCAGCAAGCGACGGACGGTCACCAGACAGCGTGAAATAATCATAGGACGGGAGGCACGGCTGAAACGATTGCGCAAATTGCCACCCTACCGCTGTTTTATGTCGGAAAGATGTCACAAATATTTTTCGGCACGGATTTATGAATTTTCCATGAAATAACTGCGGTCGGGCGGCGTATTAACCATCTAGTTCAAAGAGTCCAGCCACCCTTGGTCGTGGTGTACCGGGCCGCACCCGTGTTCGCCTTGAGAGAGTTCCCGATGAAAATGAGAAAAGCCGTTCCGTCCAATGCGTCAATGAATCGCACCGCCGTGGATCAGCCCTTCGCGGTAAAGCCGCTGGCACGGGCTGTCGCGTTAGTTCTGGCGGTGGGAACGGCCGGGCTGGCGGAAGCCGCGCCCCGGCCGCTCAGTTCCGAGTGGCTGGCGGCCAAGGCGGCGGCCCGCGCCAGCGCGCCGGCGCCCCGTCCCGGCGCCGCCGCGGACGCCCGGATGCAGGCGCAGCGCCAGGCCAACCAGAAACTGCGGCGCTCGATCGATAATCTGACCCGCACCGCCGGCGCCGTCGCCGCCCAGCGGGCGGCCCAGGAAGCCGCCCGGCAGGCGGCCCGACAGGCGGCCTCGAATATTCCCGACGGTCTCGCGGAAGGCGGCCTGAAGGTAGACGCGAACCCGGACACCGCCGGCTGGTTCAATGCCGAAGACCCGACCCAGTCGGTCCGCGACGGCCACACCACGGTTAATATCAAGCAGACCGGCAACAAAGCGATCCTTAACTGGGAGACCTTTAACGTTAGCCGTGACACCACCGTGGATTTTGACCAGCAGGCCAACTGGGCGGTGTTGAACCGGGTCAACGATCCCAACGCCCGGCCCAGCCAGATCCAGGGCCAGATCAAAGGCGACGGCACGGTGATGCTGGTGAACCGCAACGGGGTGGTGTTCAGCGGCTCCAGCCAGGTCAACGTGCGCAATCTGGTGGCGGCGGCGGCGGACATCAGCGACGAACAGTTCCGCGAGCGCGGCTTGTACGGTGACAACGAAGGCAGCCAGGCGGTGTTCACCAACGCCCAGGGCGACATCGACGTGCAGGCCGGCGCCCGGCTGACCACCGCCGCGCCCGGGTCCGCCACCCAGAGCGGCGGCTACACGCTGCTCGCCGGCCGGAACGTGCACAACCAGGGCGAGATCGTGACCGAGCAAGGCCAGACCACGCTGGCCGCCGGTGAGGATTTTTATATTCGTAAAGGCCGTGGCACCGAGGAGAACCTGGCCTCCACCACCGACGGCAACGAAGTGGCGAGCCGTCAGTCCGCCGCCAGCGCCCTCGACGGTAGCGCCGGCACGGTCACCAACAGCGGTCTGATTCTCTCGTCCGAAGGCGACATTACGCTGACCGGGCACGACGTACGCCAGCAGGGCGTGGCCGTGGCCACCACCAGCGTTGATAAGCGCGGCACCGTCCACCTGCTGAATTCCGCCAGCGACGCGTCCGGCAAGGTGACGCTGGGCGAGGGCAGTGTCACCGCCGTGGTGATCGATGAGGACGGCGGCACCGCGCTGGATAGCCGTCGCCAGACATTGATCGACGAATCAGCGGAGTACGATCTCGAGCGCGAGGGTCTCAACGACGGCGTCTTCGATAACCTGGCCGAGCTGCCCGACCGCCGCGACCAGTCCCGCGTGGAGATCGTCTCCGGCGGCGACGTGATCTTCGAGGACGACTCGCTCACCCAGGCCACCGGCGGCCAGATCGCCGTTGCCGCCAGCGACCGCGTGCGCGTGGAAAGCGGCGCCGAGCTGGATGTGTCCGGCGCCGTCGGCGTGCGCGTGGCGATGGAATCCAACAACGTCCTGATCAATGTACAAAGCAACGAACAGCGCGATTCGCCGGTCAACCGCGACAGCGGCGCGCTGCGCAACGGCGACGTCTGGATCGACCGCCGTGAACTGATCCACGTGCCCGCCGGCACCGGCGGCTATGAAACCGACCGCTGGTACACCGCCGGCGGCCTGTTGGAAGTGGGCGGCTATCTCGACACCGTGGCGCACTCCGCTGGCGAGTGGGCCGCCGCCGGCGGCACCGTGCGGCTGCACGGCGACGCGGTGATTGCCCAGGGCGGCTCCGCCGTCAACCTGTCCGGCGGCACCCTTAACGTGCAGACCGGCTATATTCGCCAGACCTGGCTGAAAGGCGCCGACGGTAACCTCTACGACGCCGCTACCGCGCCGGGCTACCTGCGCTATACCGGGCTTTATCGGGGCTACGAACGAACCAGCGAACGCTGGGGCCAGACCGACGCCTGGCGCAACCCGCTGATCAACCCCGAAAAGCGCCTGGAAAACGGCTACGTCACCGGTCGTGACGCCGGGCGGCTGATCGTCAGCGCGCCCACCGCCATCCTGGAGGGCGACATCGTCGCCGAAGTCTACAACGGCGAACGTCAGAACCGCGCCCGCGCCCAGGGCCTGGACGGCTACAGCCAGGCACAGAACAGCGTCGCCCGCGCCGGCCAACTGCTGCTCGGCAAGTACGGCCTGCTCGGCCTGAGCGGCGGCTTCGACAGCGACGTGCGCGTCGGTGACATCGAGGATGTCGCCGGCGAACTGGAACGGGACGCGGAACTCGGCGAGCGGCTCGGCACCGTTTGGCTGGACGCCGCCCGCCTCAGCGAGCAGGGCCTCGGCGGTCTCGATCTGGTCAGCGCCAGCGGCATCGCCGTGGAGCAGGACCTGGACGTCACCCCCGGCGGCTACGTGCGCCTGGCCTCCGGCCAGGTCGACGTGGACGCCACCGTCACCGCGCGCAGCGGCGACATTACCCTGACCAATATCATCGACGTGGTAAACAGCAATGGCGGTGCGGCACGAACCGCACTGACCGGCGCCGACGGCGATACCTATGTGCGGCTCGGCGCCGAGGGGGTATTGGACGCCCGTGGTCTTTGGAGCAACCAAATACGAACACCGGACACCGCCGCGTTGGCGCACCGCGACGGCGGCAGCGTGACGCTGGCCTCCAGCCGCGACGTCGCCCTGGAAGCCGGTAGCCTGATCGATGTCTCCTCCGGCGGCGCGGTCACCGCCGACGGCCAGTTGCTCGGCGGCCGTGGCGGCGACATCACCCTGAGCGCCGCGACCACGGTCAATGACAACAGCGGCACGTCGGAGAACGGGGTTCTCACCTTGGATGGCGATCTGCGCGGTTATGGTGTCGATGGCGGTGGCACCCTGTCGATCGAATCCGGCCAGGCCATCGTCGTGGGCGACGAGTTGTTTGAGACCGAAGGGCTGCTCGCCGCCGGTCAGGAAGTACCGGTGGATCTCACCTTGCTGGAAGAAGTGGTGATTGAAGCCGGCGGCACCTTGCCGTTCAACTATGAGTATCGCCGCACCCAGGCCCTGCCGGGCCAGCCTTTCGGCGACAGCCCCCTGGCCATCAATGGTGGTCCGGGTGTGACCTTGGCGGCGGATTGGGTGGTGCCGGACGGGGTGATGCTTCTGGCCGGCGGCTCGGTGTACCAGGGCGGGGCGACGGTCCCCGCCGGCGCCACCATTACCGTCACCCAGGGGTCGCCGGCGCCGGATTATGTGGTGCCCGCCGATGTGTTCCCGCAGGGGCTGCCCGTCGCGGAAAGCATGGCCGTGGCGCAAGCCGGCACGCCCCTGCCGGTGGACGCGGTCTTCTCGCCGGGTCAGACCCTGGGTGCCGGCATCGTTCTGGATAGAGACGTGAGGGTGGAAGCGGTTTCCACCCTGGCTCCGGAATACTTCCAAAACGGCTTTTCGAACTATGAGGTCAACGGTCATCGCGGTGTGCATGTCACCGAGGGCGCCAGCATCGACGTGGCCATGCCGGTGTACCGTTACCGGCCCGGGATCATTAATGCGGTGGATCGCGATGCGGCGCTGGAAGTCTGGACACCACCGCTGTATCAGGCGCTCCCGGAGGAGAGACGGGTGGTGCGTCGGGACGGCGCCAGCCTGACCCTGAAGTCCGAGAGCCAGCGCCGGCCCAGCGCCATCGCGATCAGCGAAGGGGCGACGGTCCAGGTCGACCCGGGCCAGTCGATCACGCTCAGTGGTGGCCAGACCACCGTGGAAGGCACCCTGCGGGCCCGCGGCGGCCGCATTGACATCCTCAACCCGGAGACCGACGGCGTCACGCAAAGCCAGTCCCTGGGGGAGTCCATCTGGATCGGTGAGCAGGCGCTGCTGGACGCCTCCGGCTTCGCCTACGCGGCCACCGACGGCCGAGGCCGGCGCTACGGCGAGGTGTTGGACGGCGGTCGTGTGACCCTGGGCAGCCTGGCGCCGGACGAACTCAACGATAACGGCATCTATGAGATCAACAATCGTTTCATTGTTGTCCGCGACGGCGCCGTGATCGATGTGTCCGGCACCCGGGCCGATCTGGACTTGGGCGGCGACCGGCCCACCACGGTGGCGAGCAACGCCGGTGGGCTGGCGATGCGCTCCAACGCCGGCATCTACTTCGATGGCGAGCTGCGCGGCCAGGCCGGCGGTGAGGGCGCCGCCGGGGGCGACCTGGAGCTGATGCTGGAAACCGTGCTGTTGCCATCGAACAGCGGTGACGAGCGCCAAGCCGGGCTGCGCAACATCGTTCTGGGCGAGCAACTGAGTTCCGGCATGCCGGAGGACATCGAGCCGGGCCCCGGCAATGCCGGCCTGCGCTACGGCGAGGCCCGGCTGGCCACCGACGACCTGGCGGACTGGGGCGTGGACGGTCTTTCCGTTTGGGCCCGTGATGCCATCCTGTTCGAAGGCGACACCAGCCTCTCGCTGGACCGGAAAATCGCCCTGGGCGCCACCGTTATCGGCGCCGCGCCGGAAAACCCTGATATCAATGTGGAACTGTCGGCACCCTACGTTAATTTGTCCGGGCGCACCGCCACACCCGAAGGGCTGGGATCAGGCAACAATCCGGGGCCGGTTTTCGCTTTTAACCACGGTAATGTGGACGCTCTCTCTCGTTTAACCGGTGAGAACAGCCGGCTTTCGGTGCGGGCGGACCTGATTGATCTGGGGAGAGGGCTCTTGACGTTCGGCGGTCGCGGCAGCCGGGACCTTCTGAGCGGTACCGAAACGGTGGATCTCCCCGGTTTTGCCGACATCCGGCTGGATAGCCGGGGAGATATGCGGCTGGATAACGTGTCCATGGTTGCGGACCGGGAACTGACCTTGATCGCTGAACGATTGTACCCGGTGACCCATAGCCAGAATGCGATTCAAGTAGGCGTGGCGGTGGCGGGGGATCTCTCCGGCGATCCGTTGGAGGGGGCGCTGCTGCGCATTCAACGCCGGGGGACGGGGGACCCGTCTCCGCCGCCTTCGGTATTCGGGGCCGTCGCCCTTCGTGCGCCACGGATCGAGCAGGGCGGCGCTTTACTGGCTCCTTTGGGATCAATCTACATCGGCGGAGACCGGCCCTCGCTGGGCGGCAGCTTCCTGTCGGAAATCGCCATTAACTCCACGTTGGGGGATGTCGCATCCGACGCTGTGTTGCAAGAAGGCAGCGTGACCTCAATCAGCGCGGCGGGCCTGACCCTGCCGTACGGCTACACCACGGACGGCATCAACTATTTCTACAACGGTGAGGAAATCGATTTCGATGTGCCCGGGTTGACCGGCAGTCAACAGGCTCAACGCACTGGCGGTGGCATCCGCTTCGGCACCGCCACCTTCATGGCGGAAGAGGGCGCCGTGGTCGACACCTCCGCCGGCGGCACTCTTTGGCGGCTGGGGTTCAGCAACGGGGCCAGCGGCTCCGTGGACATCCTCGATACGGCCCTGGCCAACGCCGCCCCTTGGCATTCCGGCGGCTCCGATCGGGAAGTCTATGCCATCCTGCCCTCGATGAACGGAGCGGCGGCACCGTTGGACCCGGGGCTGCCCGCCACCGGCCAGGTGGGCCGACAGATCACCATTGACGCCGGCGTGCCCGGGCTGCCGGCGGGCACCTACACCCTGCTGCCCGCCGAGTACGCCATGATGCCCGGCGGCTACCGGGTGGAGCTGGGCGGGGCGGCGACACAGCGGCTCGGCGTTACCGCCGGCGCCGCCCCGGGGCTGTACAACGCGGACGTTTACACCGGCCTGGCCAATACGGGGGCGATCGCGCGACAGCCGCGTCGGGCCACCATCATGGCCGGCACCGAGGTGCGCCGTTACGGGGAGTACAACGAGACCTCCCTGACCCGGTGGGTGGCGGAGCAATCAGCGGAATTCGGAGTCGCCCGGCTTAGTAACCTGATTCCCGAGGACATGCGGCCGCTGCTGTTCGACTTTGGCTACTCGGACCCGGCCAATCCGGAGGCGTTCCGCTTCAATGGTGAGTTGCGCAACGAGCGTGCCGAAGGCGGCACCGGCGGCCTGGTGGGGTTCCACGGCGGCGCCCTGGAAGTAATCAGCGAGCCGGGTCAGGCGGACGCCGGCCGCATCAGCCTGCGGGACGACGACCTGAACAGCCTGGGCGCCACGGTGCTGGGCCTGGGTACCAGCGACACCGATGGTTATACGGAGCCGGGCAACTCGGTAATCGTGCGTTCCGGCTCGTCACTGAACGCGGCGGCGGTGCTGCTGGCCGGCAACGGTGAAGAGACTTCGGTGGTGGTCGAATCCGGCGCCACCATTGATACCCGGGGGCGCGGCTCGGCGGGATGGACCGCCGATAACGGTATGGTTCTGAACCCCAACGAGGACCAGTCCCTGTTGGCGGTGGGCAACGACCTGATGACGTTCAGCGGTGTCCAGGGCGAGGGCGGCCTGCGCGTGGAGGACGGCGCCGGCCTGTTCGGCGAGGGCTCGGTGGCGCTGCTGGCCCCCGGCGGTGCCGAAATCGGTGAGATCGCCGTGGGCGCCCGCGACCTGCTGCTGGGCGTGGAGAGCGTCAACGTGGGTACGGATGGCGCCCTGGATCAGGCCGCCACCGACGGCGTGCTGTCCAGTGGCTGGCGCCTGACCCAGGCGATTCTGGATGGCCTGCTGCGCCCCGCCGAGGGCCCCGGCATCGAGAGTCTGAGCTTCCAGGCCTCCAATTCCATTAATTTCTTCGGCCCGGTGAGCCTGAATACCTTCGATCCCGCCACCGGTGAGTCCAGCGCCGATCTGCGGTTTATTACCCCGGCGATCTATGGCCTGGGCGGCGAGGGCGATACCGCCACCCTGCGCACTGATCGGTTCACCTGGAGTGGCTTGGGGTTCATGGAAGGTCAACGGGGGAACCCGAAACCGGTGGCGGCGGAGCCGGGCCCGGTGATCGAGGGTGGCGCCGGTACCGGCACCGGCGGCTTCCGGGTGGACGCCAATGAAGTGGTGTTCGGCTTCAACGGCCCGGTGGTCGACGAGACCGCCAACCTGAGCCTGGACCGGCTGATGCTCGGTTTCCAGGACGTCGAGTTCAACGCGACGCAACGGATCACCAGCGAACGGGAAGGCGCGGTCTCCGTGTATCAGCGCGACCTGGGGGACGGGCAGTACCAGGGTGGCAACCTGACCCTGAACGCGCCGGTGCTCACCGGCCAGGCCCGTTCCGACATGACCTTCCGCAGCGGCGGTGATTTGACCGTGGCACGGCCGGAGGGCGCCGAACCGGTGGACCGGAGCAGCCTGGATCTGGGCGGTCGCCTGACCCTGGACGGCAACCGGGTGCGCATCGACGGCACCGTGGCCGCCCCCAGCGGCCGCATCGAAATCCACGCCGACGAAGACGTGGAACTCACCGAAGGCAGCGTGCTCGATGTCGCCGGCCGGGAAGTGACCTTCTTCGATGTGACCCGCCACAGCTTCGGCGGCGATGTCGTGCTGGAAAGCCGTCAGGGCGATGTGCGCCAGGCTGCCGGCGCCACCCTGGACGTATCCGCCCGGGGCAGTGACGCCGGCACCGTCAAGGCCACCGCCGCCAACGGCCAGGTGGCGCTCGAAGGTGACCTGATCGCCCGCGCCGGGGATCAGTCGGACAACGGCTTCGAGGGCGGCTCGATTCAGGTTGAAGGCCTGACCATCCTCGACTTCGTCGGCCTCAACCAGCGGCTCGGCGACGGCGGCTTCGACTACCGCCGGGACTTTACCCTGGGCAGCGGCGATCTGGTCATCGGCGACGAACTGCAGGCGCGCCATCTGTCGGTGACCGCCGACGGCGGCAGCCTCACCGTGGCCGGCACGGTGCGCGCCGGCGGCGAGTACGCCGGCAGTCTGCGGCTGGCCGCCCGCGACGACCTCACCATCGAGAGCGACGCGGTGCTCGACGCCAGCGGCGACACGCTCAAACGTGACAGCCACGGCGGCGCCATCGAAGGCAGCAACCGGGCCACCCTGGATCTGACCACCCGGGGCGGCCGCCTGGTGCTGGCGGACGGCGCCACCCTGGATGTGAGCGCCGGCGGTGAGGCGCGCGGCGTGATCAATCTCAACGCCCCCCGCCTGGGCGGCAAGCAGGGCGACGACGTGGCGGTGGACGCCGACGGTCCGCTCACCGTGCGCGGCGCCAAACGGTTGGCGGTCAACGGCTTCTGGACCTACGACGACGCGCCGCTGGACCCGGAAGACGACACCACCCAGGTGGTCGACGAGACCTATATGGATGGCATCCATGGAGACAGCAACGCTTTCGTCAACGGCGCGCTTGCCAATGCCCAGTTGATGGAGCGGCTGGCCGGCCTGCGCGACGCCGCCGGCGAAGGTTTCCAGTTGCGGCCCGGCGTGGAGATCGTCTCCTCCACGGAGCACGGCAACCTGCGCCTGGACGGCGACCTGGATCTGGCGAACTACCGCTACGGACCGGATGTGGACCCGAATGTAAGAGGTTCCGGTACCGCCGGTGTGTTCACTCTGCGGGCCGGCGGCGACCTTACCGTGAACGGCACGATCAGCGACGGCTTCGGTGTGCCGTTGAGCAGTCCGGATACCGCCTATTATCTCGACTACGAGCTTGAGCCGGGACTGGTCACCAGCGACGGCAGGCTGGCACGCTCATTTATGTTGCCGGAAGAGCTAATATTGAAAGCCGGTTGGACCTTCGATCGCTACGTGGAAGGGGTGCTGCCCTTTGATGTGGTCCCGTCAACGTTATACATCAAGAGCGGACAATCCGTCAGTGAAGAGGTCATATCGCTTAGCTCTCCCCGCTTGATTAATCATACGCTAACGGCTGATATGTTCCTGCCTTACGAGGTCATGGATGCCCGAACGGGTATTGTGTATGGCCCGGGGCGCGTGCCAGCGGGCACTTCCCTTTCTAATTTTACAGCTCCGTCGGGGACCCGGTTTGCCCCTGGTTTTGTATTTCCCCGCGCGGTTCGCATTGAACCTCGGCCTATGCCCGCCGGAACGGATCTTTCTATCTACACTGTCAATATCGCCAATGAGGACAGGGTGGCCAAGCGACTGCCCGCAGGTACGGTTCTGCCTCAGGGCACGTATCTCACGGGGCTCCAGACCGCTGAGCAAGAGACCCAGAATGTTCCGGCGTTGGCCCCGGTGCTGGAACGGGGTCGTGAATCCTGGGATATCCGTCTGGTGGGCGGCGCCGATCTGGCCTCCGCCAGCCGCCGGGCGGTGCGGGCCGGCGCCGTGGCCGGGGATCTGATACTGGATAACACCGCGTCGCCGGAAGTGTTGCGGAACACCAGCGAAGCGACCGAGGCCGTCAGCGTGATCCGCACCGGCTCCGGCGACCTGGAGCTGATCGCCGCCCGGGACTATCGCCAGGATTCCGCGTTCGCGGTCTACACTGCCGGTGGCGCCTTGCCCACTGATGAGACGCCCCAGGTCGGTCGGCCGGATGGTGGCGATCTGCGGAATGGCTACGATAATTACGAAAGTTCCGCGGCGGTCACCGAGGTACAGGCGGGCTTCCTCACCGGCGGCGGTGACGTCCTGGTCAGCGCCGGCCGCGATCTGATCGGGCACAGCAGTGGTGACCTGCCCGCGTCCCGCTGGCTGTGGGCGGACGACGCCCCCGCCTCCGGCGAGCAGGCCGCCTGGTGGATGCACTCCGGGACCTATATGCCTTCCGATCTCTCCTTCAACGGATCCCAGCCGGTGCTGGCCGTTTTCCAAGGCATTGGCGCCCTGGGCGGCGGCAATGTGACCCTGGCCGCCGGCCGCCATCTGGGCGCCAACCGGGATCAGACCAGTATTAACGGTGGCCTGAACGTGGCGGTGGGCGCCAGTGGTTGGCGTGATGCGGACGGCGGCATCACCCAGTTTGGTGGCGGGGAGCTGCGTATTGACGCCGGCGGCTCCGTCAACCCGGTGCGAGGAACGTCGGGTGCCAGCAGCGTGAATAACCTTCGCGGCGATATTCAGGTGCGGGCCGGGGGAATCGGGCAGACCTGGCAGACCTTTGAGTCGCCGTCGTCAAACAATGTCGACCCCAGGCCGGACGATCTGATCGCCCGGGCTCCGACAGACCCCTACGGTCGTCTTAACGTCGCTGTTGGCGACGCCTCGGCCCGGCTGCTCAGCGTGGGGGACCAGGTGCTTTCCACCCGCGATCCGCTGGCGAGCATGGGCGTGGACATCCGGCAGGACCAGAGCGGGATCGCCGCCTTCTCCGCCGGCGGCGACGTGACACTGACCGGAGGTCAAGCGCCCTCCACCCTGAGTCTGGTGGCCGGGGAAGGTTCCCTTTATGGAGCCGGTAGTAGTCCCACGGCCCAGGATGCGGTGGTGCGCGCCTCCCTTGAGGGAGCCGTGGAGTTGCTGGCGGCGGATTCCATCTACCACCTGGGGTTGGGCATCGACGCTCACCCGGACGCCCGGGGCGTGGCCGGGCTGGCGCCCGCCCGTTTCTACGCCGTGGAGGGGGACGTCTATAACCTGATGTACGGCTATCTCAGCAATCCCGATGACAACCTGCCGTCCCTGTTGGGGCGTCCTGCCTGGGTTCGTGCCGGCCGCGACATCGTGGCTTTCGGCCAGAATACCTCTGGCTCCATCGGTCATGAGAGGGCATCGGTTCTCGGCCACAATGCCGCTACGGACATATCCTTGATCGAAGCCGGCAGGGACCTGATCTTTATCGATGCGCTGGCGGTGGGCCCGGGAACCCTGGAGATCACCGCCGGCCGCAACTTCTACCAGGCGGACCGGGGCTGGGTACGCAGCATGGCCGGCCTCTCCGACGACGTCGGCAGCGGCGCGGACATCGCCATCAATGTCGGCATGGGCGCGGACGGCCCGGACTACCAGTCCCTGATCGACGCCTACCTGAACCGGGCCAACCTGGCCGACCCGGGCCGGCCCCTGGCGGACCAGCCGGACAAGGTGGTCAAGGTCTACGATCAGGAGCTGCGCGACTGGCTGGAAGGCCGCTACGGCGACACGGCGCTGGACGGCACCACCGCGCTGGCGTACTTCGACACGCTGGCGCCGGAGCAGCAGCGCATCTTCCTGCGCGAACTCTACTACGCGGAACTGCGCGCCGGCGGCCGGGAGTACAACGACCCGAACGGCGACCGCACCGGCAGCTACCTGCGCAGCCGTCGGGTCATCGCCACCTTCCTGCCCGAGGCGGACAGCGAGGCGGGCACCTCCGGCTACGACGGCGACTACACCATGTTCTCCACCGGCGAATATTCCGGTCTGGTGCGCACCGAGGGCGGCGGCGACATCCAGATGCTGGTGCCCGGCGGCGACCTGATCGTGGGCGTGGAAGGGGTGCGCCCGGCGGACGGTGACAATGGTGTGCTTACGCAGGGCAGCGGTGACATCCAGATGTACAGCCAGGGCGACATCGCCCTGGGCCTGTCGCGGATCTTCACCACCTACGGCGGCGACATCTTCGCCTGGTCCGCCGCCGGCGACATCAACGCCGGTCGCGGCGCCAAGACCACCCTGGTGTACACGCCGCCGCGCCGGGTCTATGACGATATCGGTAATGTGAGCCTGTCGCCGGTGGCGCCCACCACCGGCGCCGGCATCGCCACCCTGGCGCCGATTCCCGAGGTGCCGCCCGGTGACATCGATCTGATCGCGCCGCTGGGCGTGATCGACGCCGGCGAGGCGGGTATCCGCGTCTCGGGCGATGTGAACATCGCCGCCCTGCAGGTGGTCAACGCGGAAAACATCCAGGTACAGGGGGAATCCACCGGCCTGCCGGCGGTGGCCAGCGTCAACGTGGGCGCGCTTACCAACGCCACCAACGCCGCCAACAGCGCGGTGCAGGCGGCGGAGCAGGTGAGCCGCGGCGACCGGGGCAATCGCCCCTCGGTGATCACCGTGGAGATTCTCGGCTACGGTCAGGAGCGGCTGGTGCCGGAGCAGGATCGCAACGCCGGCGCGCCCGACTACCGGCCTGACGGCGTGGTGCGAGTGCTCGGCGCCGGCGAACTGTCCGAAGAGCAGGGCGCGGCCCTCACCGACGCGGAGCGCCGCAGCATGCTTTGATTCATCCGCCCGGTACACCGGTTCTTTCCGCCGACGGCCCAAGCGTCGTCGGCGGAGACGCGCGACCGGTACTCATTAAAAGAACCGGGCCAATAAAAAGGGAACGACAAGGATGTTCTACGAGCGCGATACCACCGACCAGATTCTCTCCCTGGCGCGGGTCACCACCCTGGGCCGGCTGCGGGCCGGGCTGAGCTATCTGCTGGAGGCCCACGGCTTTCGCTACTATGTATTTACCTGCCACACCGTGGAGTCCGACGGCGCCTGCACGGCGGTGCTGCACAACCTGCCGTCCCGCAAGCAGGCCGCACCGGCTTCCGTTGATAACGTGATCGTCAACGACCCGCTCGCTCAATACGCGATCAATGAAACCCTGCCGATGGACTGGCGTTCGCTAATGAGCCGCCCTGAATACCAGGGCCGTATCTTCCGGGCAGCGATGAACCGGCGGGTCCGGCGCGGCATGCGCAGCGGCTGTACCGTGCCGTTACTGCAAGGCTACGGCGCCCTGGCCTGGCTGGATCTGGCGTTGGACCGCGATGACGAGTCCGCCTGGGCGCACATTCGTCAGTACCTGCCCTACGCCACCCTGTTGGGGCGGGTGGTGCTGGACAAGACCCGGAGGTTGGGCAAAAAGCCGTTGTCCGCGGATGACGTTTCCTCGGAGCCCCTTGATGAGCGGGAACGGGCCTGCCTGCGTGGCGCTAGCGAAGGTCTTAGCAATGCCGAAATCGGGGCACTGCTGGGCATCAGCGAACGCACCGTCTCCAACCATATCCACCGCGCCTGCGAAAAACTCCACGCCCGCAACCGCCAGCACGCCATCACCAAGGCGCTGCTTTCCCGCCAGCTTTACGCCTGCACGCTACCGCTGGCTAACGAAGTGGCCCCGATTTATTGAACATTCCCCGCACAAAATAAAAAAGGGCGCCGGGTGGGCGCCCTCCGCACTGGCGTGCGTTGATCTTGCGATCAGTTGATGCAGGAAGCGGCGGTGGCGGACGCCGTGGCGCCGACAGTCAGGCGAGCAAAGCCGGTGGGCAGGATGCTGCTGCCGTCAACAACAGTTTCTATCAGCTCTTCCAGAGCCTGGGGATCGGTGTGGCCGTCGGTGTAAGTCAGCAAATTGATGACGGCGTGAATCGGGTAGGCGCCGGTGAGCTGGGCGGTCGGGTTGATCACCAGGAGGCAGTTGCTGTCGATGCCGGATACCGGCTCGGGCTGCGGCAGGCCGGTGAACGGGTTGATGTCGCCCAGTACCTGACCGGTCAGCAGGTCATTGCTGCCATAGGCGATCTGCGTGGTATCGGCCGGGTCCTCGCCTTCCACGTCGGCGTAGTCCAGGCCTTGCTCGGCCAGCACACTGCCTATCCCAGCGTAGCCGATGGACCAACTGGATGTGGACAATTGATCAGTGATATTGAATTCGCCATCCGTCGGCGTGGCGATGGCGTAGTCACCCACTGGCGCGGCGGTGGCGAAGTCTTCATGGGTAATGAAGATGACCTGGGAGTCGTTACAGACGGCAGCCAGATACTGGATAAAGGCGAAGGTGGCCCCGCTGCGGTCGGAACGGTAGAACACGTTGATCGGCTCTCTGGGCCAGGTGGGGTCGATCTCGTCCCAACTGGTGGAGTCACCGGAGAAGATGTCGCAGACCTGGGCAGTGCTCAGGTTGGGACGGTTGATTGGGTTACCGAACACATCGTTGCCCAGATTCAGCGGCAGTGCGATCAGAGTGCTCAGGGCGGGAACCTGCACCAGATCCTGGCGGTTGGCGCGCGGACCGTTCAGGAAAGCAATCACTTCGTCGGCGGTCAAGGGAGCACCGGAGCTGACGAAGTCCGGATCGGTCTGGCCGGCCGGCGCGCTGAAGCCCACCGGGCTGGCGTTGTAGTCACGGCAGTCGCCGTCGGCGTTCAGGGAGTTGGCGCCTACCAGAACCCGCTTGCCGGTGCCGCTGCCGGTCTGGCAGTAGGAGGCATAATCGCCGGGGTGGTAGTTTTGGAAAACGTCGAAAATGGAACCTTGAGCGAGTACCGCCTGCTCGTACGGATTGCCGACGCTATCATTACCGGCAAGAAGGCTAGTTAAATAGTCGTCGGTCGACAGGCGAGACCGCGGGTCGGTGGTAGTGAAATTGTCGCCCACGTAGGCTAGAGCGGGGAGAGAGGCGCCGCCGCCTACCAGATTGGTAAAGGCGGAAGCGGCCAACGGTGCGCTGATGATGGCGGCGGCCAGCGTCGCCTTTTTGATGATGGTATTCATGATTGATTCCTCTTTTTATATACAAAAAAAGGGCGCCGGGTGGGCGCCCTCCGCACTGGCGTGCGTTGATCTTGCGATCAGTTGATGCAGGAAGCGGCGGTGCTGGAAGCCGTGGTGCCGGTGGCCAGGCGAGCAAAGCCGGTGGGCAGGGTGCTGCTGCCGTCGACCACGGTGTCCACCAGGTCTTTGAGCGCCTGGGGATCGGTGTTGCCGTCGGTGTAGGTCAGCAGGTTGGTGACGGCGGCGATCGGGTAGGCGCCGGTGAGCTGGGCGGCCGGATCGATCACCAGGACACAGTTGCTGTCGATGCCGGATACCGGCTCGGGCTGGGGCAGACCGGTGAAGGGGTTGACGTCGCCCAGTACTTGGCCGGTCAGGAGGTCATTGCTGTCGTAGGCGATTTGCGTGGTGCTGGCCGGGTTTTCGCCTTCCACGTCGGCGTAGTCCAAACCTTGCTCGGCCAGGACGTTGGCCAGGTTGGCGAAGCCCACGGACCAGTCGGTGCTGGACACCTCGGTGATGATGCCACCGTTGCCGCTGGCCGGCGTGCCGACAGCGTAGTCGCCCACCGGCGCGGCGGCGGCAAAGTCTTCGTTGGTGTTGAAGATGACCTGGGAGCCGTTGCAGTTGGCGGCCAGATACTGGGTGAAGGCGAAGGTGGTGCCGCTGCCGTCGGAGCGGTAGACCACGTTAATCGGCTGGCTCGGCCAGGTGGGGTTGATCTGGTCCCAGCTGGTGGCGTCGCCGGAGAAGATGTCGCACACCTGAGCGTTGCTCAGGTTCGGACGGCTGATCGGGTTGCCGAACACATCGTTGCCAAGCTTCAGCGGCAGCGCGATCAGGGCGCCCAGAGCCGGCACCTGCACCAGGTCCTGGCGGTTGGCGCGCGGACCGTTCAGGAAGTCGGTCACGTCGTCGGCGGTCAGGGGCGCGTCGGAGCCCACGAAATCCGGGTCGGTCTGGCTGCCCGGTGCGCTGAAGCCCACCGGGCTGGCGCTGTAGTCACGGCAATCGCCATTGGCGTTGAGGGAGTTGGCGCCTACCAGAACACGCTTGCCGGTGCCGCTGCCGGTCTGGCAGTAAGAGGCAGTGTCAGACGGATTGCCGGTTTGGAAAGCGGCGAAGATGGAGCCAGTGGTGAGCACCGCTTGTTCATACGGGTTGCCGACGCCGTCGTTACCGGCTGAGAGGTTGGTGCGCTGTTCGTCGGTGGACAGACGAGACTGCGGGTCGGTGCCAGTGAAGTTGGTGCCCACGTAAGCCAGAGCGGGCAGAGAGGCGCCGCCGCCTACCAGGTCGGTAGCGGAAGCGGCCAGCGGTGCGCTGATGATCGCGGCGGCCAGGGCCGCCTTCTTGATGATGGTCTTCATGATTCAATCCCTCGATATTGGGTTTGGTTTGTGATTAATCCCCGCGGCGGGTGCCGCACAAATCACGCTATCGAGAGCGCATTTCGTTTTGGTTCCAATACGAATAAATTTGCTGGTCGGTTTGGCGGCATTGATTTGTCAGCACTTGCCGGAATCGGCAAGACGAGTGAGTGGTTGGAACGAAGTCGAAGGTAAGGCGCTGATTTTGCGAGGGTATGGCGGACACTGAAACGGCAAGCGCCGTGACCGGACGGTGACAGTGGCGGGCGCCGGCTTGCGTGGGCCGGCAGGTCTGTCCCTAAAAAAAGTTTGTCTTATAAAAAAGCCCCGCCGGGAGGCGAGGCTTTCTTGAGTCTGGTGCCCGGAGACAGAATCGAACTGCCGACACGGGGATTTTCAATCCCCTGCTCTACCGACTGAGCTATCCGGGCGTTGGGCGCGTATTAAACCGACTCGACCCGGCCCCGTCAAGCGCGCTTGGCTATTGGTTGGCGTCTTTTGTGGGAGGAACGTAACCCTCTGCTTTTTCGACGCTTTCGTTGTTCAAAAAGCGATCACGTTGCTCGTCCAGAAAGGCCTTGGCCTTGGGGTCCATCACGTTCAGGTGCTTCTCGTTGATCAGCAGGGTCTGGTGCTGCAGCCATTCCTGCCAGGCCTGCCGGGACACGTTGTCGTAGATGTCCTGGCCCTTGGGGCCGGGGAAGGGCGGTTTTTCCAGGCCTTCCAGGTCCTGCTGGTACTTGCGGCAGAAGACGGTGTGGGTCATGGCGGTGCACCTCCGATGCGGGTTAGAGCAGGCCGGCCTGTCGCGGGCCGTGCAACTGCTCCAGTAGCTTTTTGACCGGTGCCGCCAGGCCCAGCTCGCCGGGGTCGGCGGGGCTGATCCAGCGGCCCCCGGCATCCTGCACACCGGCGCCGGTGGTGTCCACCCGGATCAACAGCGGCTCGATGTCCAGATGGAAGTGGCTGAAGGTGTGGCGGAAGGGGGTCAGCGCTTCCTGGTCGCGGGCGTCCAGGCCGCGCTCGGCGAGGGCGGTGTGTTGCCGGTCGTCGGGATCGAGCTGGGGGAAGCACCACAGGCCGCCCCAGATGCCGCTGGGCGGGCGCGGCTCCAGCCAGACGCGGCCGTCCGGGTGCTGCAGGATCAGCATGCGGGTCTGGCGCACCGGTTTTTCCTTGGCCGGTTTGCGGCCCGGGTAATCCTGCGGGTTGCCGTCGGCGCGCGCCTGGCACCAGTTCGCCACCGGGCAGGCCGGGCAGTCCGGCCGCCGCCGGGTGCACAGGGTGGCGCCCAGGTCCATCACCGCCTGGGTGTAGTCCGCCAGCCGACGGTCCGGGGTGTACTGCTCGGCCAGTTCCCAGAGCCGGTTTTCCACCGGCTTCTTGCCGGGCCAGCCGGGCACCGCGTGCAGGCGGCTGAGCAGGCGTTTGACGTTGCCGTCGAGAATCGGCGCGCGCACGCCGCGGCTCTGCGCCAGGATGGCGCCGGCGGTGGAGCGGCCGATGCCGGGCAGGGTGGCCACTTCCTCCACGGTGTCCGGGAAGTCGCCGCCGTATTCGTCCACCAGCTGGCGGGCGGCCTTGTGCAGGTTGCGGGCGCGGGCGTAGTAGCCCAGGCCGGTCCACAGATGCAGCACCTGGTCCGCGTCGGCGGCGGCCAGGGCGTGCACATCGGGGAAGCTGTCCATGAAGCGCTGGAAATAGCCGATCACGGTGCTGACCTGGGTCTGCTGCAGCATGATCTCCGACACCCACACCCGGTAGGGTGTGCGCGGATGCTGCCAGGGCAGGTCCTGACGGCCGTGCTGGTCGTACCAGGCCAGCACGGCGTCGCTGAAGGTGGTGCGGTCCGGGGCGGTGCTCAACGGTTGAAGAACCCCTTGAGCTTGTCGCCCATCTCTTCCTTGATCTTCTCTTCGGCTTTTTGCTTGGCGGCGTTTTTCAGCACTTCCTCGGTGGTGTCGCCTTCCGCGTCGATGCCCAGCTTGTCCTTGAGCTTGCCTTTGGCCGCGTTGGTGGCCGCCTGCTGGGCGATCTTGGCGAAGCCTTCCTTGTCCGGGCCGCACCACTTGGCGGGGCTGCCGGCCAGGCTGCCCTGGCAGCGCAGCGGCCAGGTGACGTCTTCCAGGTATTTGCTGCCGCCCAGCTCCGGGGACTGCATGCCGATTTTCAGGTCGAATTCCTGGGTCAGCATGTTCATCCAGCCGTTGCCGGACAGGGTGCCTTTGTCCAGTTTGGCTTCCAGGCTGTCCAGGTTGGCGACCTGCTGGTTGAGGCTGGCCTTGGTGGTCAGATCAATGATCTTGGTGTCCTCGGACAGCGCCGCCGGCAGCTTGCCGGATTGCTGGTTGGGGATCAGCGCGCTGAGGCCCTGGAAGCGGCCCAGCATGTCGTTCACGCCGCCCACCAGGGTGCCGTACAGATTCAGGCCGCGCACGGTGCCGTCGGCCAGGTTCATGCTGGCGTTGCCCTTGGCGGAATTAACCAGGGCTTTCTCGCTGTTGCCGGAGGCGTTGAAATCCAGGTCCATGGAGAAGAGGCCCTTGGCCAGGTCCTTGTCCAGGGCCATGGCGACCACCGGCTGCAGCTGCATGCTGTTCACTTTCTGGCTGAAGGTGATGCGCGGCGTGTTGCCGGACACGTCGAGACGGCCATTGGCGCTGAAATTGCCCTGCAGGGTGTCACCGGACGCCTTGGTGAGACGCAGCACCCCGTCCTTGGCGCTGACGGCGAACACGATATTGCTGGCCTTAATGGTGTCGTAGTTCAGCTCACCGATCTTGAGGCTGCCGTCGAGCAGCAGCGGGCGCAGGCTCTCCACCGGGATCAGTTCCGCTTCGGAGAGCTGGGTGGTGCCGCCTTCCTTGCCGCCGGTGCCGCCGCCGGCGCCGCTGGGATCGCCGCTTTCCGGTTCATCGCTCTCCGGTGGCAAGTAGCCGTCCAGGGTGATCTTGTCCAGGTTCAGGTCGAACACGATCTTGCCGGTCTCCAGGTTCTCCAGGCCGGCGGTGCCGCTCAGGGTGCTGCTGTCCAGGGTGACCTTGAGCGGGTTAACCATGACGCTGTTGGCCGGGCCGTCCAGGGTGGCGCTCAGGGCCACCTTGCTGAGCGCATTGTCGTCACGGGTGGCGATGGGTTCCTCGCCAATCGCTTCCAGGGCCTTGTTGGCGTCGAACGGCTCGGTGTTGATCTGGCCAGCCACTTTCATTTCGCCGGTCAGGCCGGTGACGGTGGCGTTACCGGTGGTGCGGGTGCCGGCGGCTTCCAGCAGCAGGTCGGTGACCTGCGCCCGGTCCTCGTCCAGATTGACATCCAGCTTTTGCTCAAGATGCACGCTCACCGGGTTGGTGGTCATGCCGGCGATGTCCGCGTCCAGGGTCATCGGGTCGAGTACGAAGTGGTTGTTGTCCAGGTCGGCGGCCAGGGTGGTTTCCAGGTTCAGGTCCACGCGCATGTCGCTCTGGTCCTGGTAGCGCAGCGACATCTGCATCGGGAACGGCTCTTCCAGGCTCACGTCCTGGGCGTTGAAGTTGAAGTGCTCAACGCGGATGTCGGTGCCGTCGGTGGTGTTCTGGTAGCGGATCTTGCCGTCGGTGATGGCGACGCTGGGGATGGTCAACGGAATGTCCATGCCGCCGCTCTCGCCGGGCTGCTCTTCCTCGGTGGCGGCGGTGTCCTCCCCGGCGCCGTCCTGCGGGCCGATTTTCTCCCAGTTGGCGCCGTCGGCGGTTTCCACCAGGTTCACTTCCAGGCCGTCCAGGGTCACGCCGTCCATTTCCACCTGGCCGAACAGCAACGGCCAGACCGCCACGCCGACGCTGGCGCTGTTGATGCCCGCGAACAGCTCTTCCTCACCGGCGATGCGCGCCTCGGTGCGGCCCAGGCTGACGCCCAGCGACGGCCAGAACTGCCACGCCAGGTCGCCGGGAATCTCCAGATCCAGGTTGGCCTGGCTCATGGCCTGTTCACGAATCTGGGGTTTGAAATCGTTAGGATCGATCACCTGGGTGACCACGAACACGGTCGCCGCCAGCAGGACTACCAGGGCGGCGATGACGATAAGAAAAATTTTGATCGCGCGTGCCATAGAACAGCTCTCCTTGCGCCCCGGGCCGGGGGCCGGGATTATAGCAATAGAATGTACCCAACCGAACGTGAAGACCGTGGCGGGGATCGACGTTTAGACCGCATGATAAAGCATGATAATAAGTATCGCTCTTTGGGGAGCCGGTTTTGTTAAAGTTCCGTAATATCCTGGTTTGCATGGGGTTGCTGTGGTGCGCGCTGGCCGGCGCCGAGCCGGTGGTGTCGCCCCAGCAAGACCAGGAGCAGGTGGCCGTTGCCCGCGCCATGGAGGTCCTGGTGGACGCCGAAGGGCACTGGGATTTCAGCCAGGTCAGCGACCGTTTTTCCGGGCGCTTCGTCCGCAATGCCGCCACCGAGCCCAATTTCGGCTTCACCAGCAGCACCATCTGGCTGCGTTTCACCCTGGACACCAGCCGCGTCCAGGGGCAGAGCTGGTACCTGGTGGAACGCTACCCGATCCTCGACCATATCAGCCTGTTCGCGCCCACTGAAGACGGCGGCTACCGGCGGGTGGACCTGGGCGATACCCTGCCGTTCGATCAGCGCCTGATGGACCACCGGGCCTTTATCTTCCCCCTCGACACCGACCTGGCCGGCGCCAACACCTACTATGTGCGCGTCAGCGGCAAGGGCGCCATCAATTTGTCGCCGATGCTCTACAGCGCCGCCGGGCTGGTGGAATACACCTACCGGGACATCCTGCTGTACGGGGTGTTCTATGGCTGCCTGCTGATCATGGTGGTCTATAACGCGCTGCTGGCGTTGTCGCTCAAGGAGCCGGTCTATCTGTATTTCGTGCTGTTCCTGGTGGGCATTACGGTGTTCAACCTGAACGTCAACGGGTTCGGGCTGCAGTTTGTGTGGCCGGAGGTGCCCAGGCTCAACGAATATTATTGGCTGGGCATCTATATCTGTACGCCGGCACTGGCCATGTATTCGCGCCATTTCCTCGCCCTCAAGCAGCGCTTCCCCCGCTATGACCGGGTGATCCGCCACTACCTGGCCGGTGTCGCCGTGTTGCTGGTGGTGCAGCTGCTGATCGCGCCACCCTGGTCCTATTACCTGTCCACGTTGTTGGTGCTGATCACCGTGCTGTTGTTCAGTTGGCTGGGCTGGATGGTGTGGTCGCGGGGCTACCGGGCGGCGCGGCTGTACGTGGCGGCCTGGTGCGTGTTTCTGGTGCTGATCTTTTTCTTCGTGCTCGGCAACCTGGATTGGATTCCCTATGCCTCGGTGATCAGCATGCTGCCCCATCTCGGTGCCCTGTGGGTGGTGATGATGCTGTCCCTGGCGCTGGGCGACCGGATCCGCTTCTTGGAGCGTGAGCGCAACCAGCTGTTCATCGAAGCGCGCGAAAACCTGGAGCGTCACGTGGAAGAGATCGAGCAGATGAACCGGGACAAGTCCACGTTTTTGCAGTACGTCAGCCATGAGCTGAACACCCCGATCAACTGGATCGGCGCGGCTAATTCCATGGACGATGGGCAAGCCGGCGCCGACCAGAGCGATGTCTGGGCGCTGGTGCGCAAGGGCCAGCAGCGGCTGATGGGCTTGGTCAGCACCTCGTTGCGCTACTTCGACCTGGCCGACCGCAGCACGCCGCCGCTGGTGGGCCGCTGCCGGCCCCTGTGGATGCTGGACGCGTTGCTCGCCACCCGGGCCCGGGCGCTGGGAAGCCTGGAATTGAGGGTGGTCAACCGTATCTCGCCGAATCTGTACGTGCGCGCTAACGAGACCGAACTGCAGGAAGTGCTGGCGATGGCCCTGGATAACGCCATCCGCTTCAGCCCGCGGGGCGGTGAGATCACCGTTACCAGCGAGGTGATGGTGGGCGAAGCGGAGCTGCGCATCCGCGACCGGGGCCGGGGTGCCGGCCCGGATCAGCTGGAGAGCCTGTTCGAACCGTTCTTCGTGATGGGCTCGCGCCACCACGAAGAAGGTTACGGGCTGTCGTTGGCCATGGCGCGGGTGATGATCGAGCAGGCCAGCGGCCGCATCTGGGCCGAAAGCGCCGGCCTCGATCGCGGCTTCACCCTGGTGATCCGCTTGCCGCTGGCCTGACCTGTGGGAGCAAATCTCCCTGTGGGAGCGGGCCCCGCCCGCGAAAGGGCGGTGTAACCGCCCGGCAGGATTCCAGAAACGGCTATTGGAAGCGCAATCTGTGAGGTCTCTGGCATCCTGCCGGCGGCTGTTGCCGCTTTTCGCGGGCAGGGCCCGCTCCCACAAGGAGGTCCCCAAGAGGCCTGAGGAGCTAGCGCTGGCATTTCTCCGGCAGGGCGAGCGCTCCGCCGTGATGTTTCTCCAGCAGCCGCAGAAAGTCCCGCCCCACGCCGCGTCCGCGGGTGGCGGGGTGCACCACCATCCACGCCAGGGTGTCGCCGTCGAGCAGCGCCACCGCCACCGGCGCGCCGTTGAAATGGGCGGCGGCCACCGGGCGCCCGGCGTCCAGGGCCTGGCCCAGTTCGGCGGCGTAGTCGGGGTCGTCGCGCAACACTTTGCTGAAGCGTTGCGCCAGTTCCGCGTCGGGGGAATGAAATTCAAGACTGATCGGCATAGTGTCTCCGCTAACCGGTAAATGGCCGCCGCGCTGGTGAGGGGGCGCCGAGGGCCGTATAATACGGGGTTCCGTTTTCTGGAGGTACCGATGAGCGAACGCCGCGCCACCGTGGAGCGAAACACCCTGGAGACCCAGATTCGCGTCAGCGTGAATCTTGATGGCACCGGAGTGAGCAAGCTGGATACCGGCCTGCCGTTCCTGGAACACATGCTCGACCAGGTGGCCCGCCACGGTCTGATCGACCTGGAGATCGAGGCCAAGGGCGACTTGCACATCGATGCCCACCACACGGTGGAGGACATCGGCATCACCCTGGGCCAGGCCCTGGCCCGCGCCTGGGGCGACAAGAAGGGCGTGCGCCGCTACGGCCACGCCTATGTGCCCCTGGACGAGGCGCTGTCGCGGGTGGTGATCGATCTGTCCGGCCGCCCCGGCCTGGAAATGCGCGTCGATTTCACCCGCGGCATGATCGGCGGGTTCGACGTGGATCTGTTCTATGAGTTTTTCCAGGGGCTGGTGAACCACGCCATGATCACCGTGCACATCGATAACCTGCGCGGCAAGAACGCCCATCACCAGGCCGAGACCGTGTTCAAGGCGTTCGGCCGCACCCTGCGCATGGCGGTGGAGCCGGATCCGCGCATGGACGGCGTGACCCCGAGCACCAAGGGCACGCTCACCGAAAACCCGTAAACCACTCGAGGCGCCCCATGAGCGAAACCGTGGCCGTAGTCGACTACGGCATGGGCAATCTCCATTCCGCCGGCAAAGCGCTGGAAAAGATGGCCGCCGAGGGTCAGCGGATCCTTATCACCGGGGATCCGGAGCAGGTGCGCGCCGCCGACCGGGTGGTGTTCCCCGGTGTCGGCGCGATCCGTGACTGCATCAAGGTGATCACCGAAACCGGCCTGGACCGGGCGATTCTGGACGCCATCGACGCCTACAAGCCGGTGCTCGGCATCTGCGTGGGCATGCAGGCGATGATGGACTTCAGCGAAGAGAACGACGGCATTGACTGCCTGGGCGTGTTTTCCGGTCGGGTGCAGTTTTTCGGTGCGCCCATGGGCGACACCGGGCGCCCGCTGAAGGTGCCGCACATGGGCTGGAATCAGGTGCAGCAGGTCAACGACCACCCGCTGTGGGCGGGCATCGACGACAACAGCCGCTTCTACTTCGTGCACAGCTACTGCGCCACCGGGGTGCCCGACGAGCAGATGGCCGGCCGCTGTGAGTACGGCCTGGCGTTCGCCGCCGCCGTCGCCAAGCGCAATGTGTTCGCGGTGCAGTTCCACCCGGAAAAAAGCGCCGACGCCGGCCTCAAGCTGCTGGAAAACTTTCTGCGCTGGCGGCCCTGAGCGCCGCGTCCTCTTATTTCAGCCTTTTAAACAAGCGAGATCGTCATGGAACTGATTCCCGCCATCGATTTGAAAGACGGCCACTGCGTACGCCTCAAGCAGGGCCGCATGGACGATGACACGGTGTTTTCCGAGGACCCGGTGGCGGTGGCCGACCACTGGGTGAAGCAGGGCGCGCGGCGCCTGCACCTGGTGGACCTGAACGGCGCCTTCGCCGGTGAGCCGGTGAACGGCGAGATCGTCAACGCCATCGCCCGCGCCCACCCGGGCCTGCCGATCCAGATCGGCGGCGGCATCCGCAGCGCCGAGACCATCCAGGCCTACCTGGACGCCGGCGTTCAGTGGGTGATCATCGGCACCAAGGCGGTGAAAGAGCCGCAGTTCGTGCGCGACATGTGCAAGCAGTTCCCCGGCCACGTGATCGTCGGCCTGGACGCCAAGGACGGTAAAGTGGCCACCGACGGCTGGGCCGAAGTCACCGACATCGACGTGGTGGACCTGGCGCGCCAGTTCGAACACGACGGCGTGGTGGCCATCGTCTACACCGACATCAGCCGTGACGGCATGCTGCAGGGCGTCAACGTGGAAGCCACCGAGCGGCTCGCCGAAGCGATCAGCATTCCGGTGATCGCCTCCGGCGGCATCACCGACATGGAGGACGTGCGCCGGCTGTGCGGGGCGCGCACCGTGGGCATCACCGGCGCCATCACCGGCCGCGCCATCTACGAGGGCACCCTGGATTTCGCCCAGGGGCAGGCCCTGGCCGACGAGCTGCAATCCCGGGGGCCGGGCATGTCCGGCACCACCGGTAGTGGAGTGCGAAAGTGACACTAGCCAAGCGAATCATCCCCTGCCTGGACGTGGACGACGGCCGGGTGGTCAAGGGCGTGAAGTTCGTGGATATCCGCGACGCCGGCGACCCGGTGGAGGTGGCGCGCCGCTATAACGAGGCCGGCGCCGACGAGATTACCTTCCTGGACATCACCGCCAGCCATGAGGACCGCGACACCACCCTGGAAATGGTCGAGCGCATGGCCAGCCAGGTGTTTATCCCGCTCACCGTGGGCGGGGGTGTGCGCACCATCCAGGACATCCGCAACCTGCTCAATGCCGGCGCCGACAAGGTGGGCATCAATTCGGCGGCGGTGAAAAACCCGGAGTTCGTGCGCGAGGCCGCCGAACGGTTCGGCTCCCAATGCATCGTGGTGGCCATCGACGCCAAGAAGGTGAGCGGCGAAAGCGAAGCCAACCGCTGGGAGATCTTCACCCACGGCGGCCGCAACCCCACCGGCATCGACGCGGTGGAGTGGGCGCGCCGCATGACCGATTACGGCGCCGGCGAGATCCTGCTCACCAGCATGGACCGGGACGGCACCAAGAACGGCTTCGACATCGCCCTGACCCGCGCCATTTCCGACGCGGTGCCGGTGCCGGTGATCGCCTCCGGCGGTGTCGGCAACCTGCAGCACCTGGTGGACGGGGTGATCCAGGGCGGCGCGGATGCGGTGCTGGCGGCCTCGATCTTCCACTTCGGTGAGTACAGCATCGCCGAGGCCAAGCAGTACATGCACAGCGCCGGCATTGAGATGCGCCTGTGATACTGCCGGGGGCCTGACGTGCGGATCTGGATAGACGCGGACGCCTGTCCGGCCGTGATCCGCGACGTGCTGTTCCGCGCCGCTGACCGGCGCGCCATCGACACCACCCTGGTGGCCAACCATTTCATCCCCAAACCGCGCTCGCCGCACCTCCGCGCGGTGCAGGTGGAAGCAGGCTTCGACCGCGCCGACGATTACATCGCCGAGCAGGTCGAGCCCGGCGATCTGGTGATCACCGGCGACATTCCGCTCGCCGCCCGGGTGGTGGAGAGCGGTGGCACCGCGCTCAACCCCCGTGGCACCCTTTACGACAGCGAGAGCATCCGCGAACATCTGGGCCGCCGCGACTTCATGGAAGAACTGCGCTCCGCCGGGGTGCAGACCGGCGGCCCGTCGTCGTTGAGCAAAAGCGACGTCCAGACCTTCGCCAATGCGCTCGACCGCTTTATCGCGCGAGCCCGGTAACACTCCCGGCCAGGAAGGACCCATGCTGAAAATCTCCAACAATGTGACCATCCCCGAGTCCGAGATCGAATGGCAGGCGATCCGCGCCCAGGGCGCCGGCGGCCAGAACGTCAACAAGGTGGCCTCCGCCGTGCACCTGCGTTTCGACATCGGCGCCTCGTCGCTGCCCGAGTTCTACAAGGAGCGGCTGCTGGCCTGGTCCGACCGGCGCATCACCACCGAAGGGGTGGTGGTGATCAAGGCGCAGCGCTTCCGCACCCAGGAAAAGAACCTGGACGACGCCCTGGCGCGGCTGAAAGCGCTGATCCTGGACGCCACCGTGGAGCAGAAAAAGCGCAAGCCCACCAAGCCGTCCAAGGCCGCCAAGCGCAAGCGCATGGACAAAAAGACCCGCCACGGCCAGACCAAGGCGCTGCGCAAGCCGCCCACCGACGGCTGACCGGCAAGCGCTCTGTACAAGAGTCGCCGCCACGGGCCCCGTAGGCTAAGCTCCTTGCGATAATAAAAAAGGAGCGCAGCATGGATCAGGCCAGTCTGGTTGAAATCGGTTTACCCGCCGCCCTGTTTCTCATCATGGTGGGCATGGGGCTCACCCTCACCCCCAAGGACTTCCGCGAAGTGTTGATCGCCCCGCGGGCCACCGTTTACGGCCTGGTGGCGCAGATCGTGCTGCTGCCGCTGGTGGGCGTGGGCCTGGCGATGACGCTGGACCTTTCCCCGGCGCTGGCGGTGGGGTTGGTGATCATCGCCGCCTGCCCGGGCGGCACCACCTCCAACCTGTTCGCCTTTCTCGGCCGTGGCGACGTGGCGCTGTCCATCGTGCTGACGGTGGCCGCCAGCCTAGTCACGGTGATAACGCTGCCGATGTTCACCAGCTGGGCGCTGGGCCATTTCCGTGACAGCGATCTGGTGCTGGAGCTGCCGGTGCTGCGCACCATCCTGACCCTGGTGGTGATTATCCTGGTGCCGGTGAGCATCGGCATGACCATCCGTCATTTCCGCCAGGACTGGGCGGTGAAGGGCGAAAAGCTGGTCAGCGTGTTCGGGCTGCTGGTGCTGGTGGCGGTGATCGTGATGCTGCTGGTGGACCTGGGCGGAGAGGCGCTGGTGCTGCTGCGCCAGGGCGGCGCGGCGGTGATACTGCTCAACCTGATCGGCCTGGGGCTGGGTCTGTTCGGTGGCCGCCTGATCGGGCTGAGCCGGCCGCAGGCGTTCACCGTGGCCATCGAGCTGGGCATCAAGAACGGCACCCTGGGCCTGATGGTGACCCTGACCCTGCTGCAGTCGGACGCCATGTCCGTGCCGGCGGCGGTGTACGGGGTGATGATGTTCCTGTTCGGCTTCCTGATGATCGGCTATGCCCGCCTTACGGGCATCGGCCGGGCGCCGGTCACGTCCTGACCGGCGCGTTCGGGCGGGTTACTCCTCGCGGTCGGCGCGCCGCCGTTCCGCCAGGTTGATGCCCTTGAGGATGGAGAGCGCCTGGGACAGCGGGTAGTCGCGGCTGGCCAGGGGCTCTTCGCCACCTTTCTCCAGCGCTTCTTTCTGCGCCTGGTTGAGAAGGTGGTGGGGCAGGTCCGCTTCGCGGGGGCGCTGGTCTTTCAGCAGCTCGACGCTGGACACCTGCACCGGGATATCCGGCTCGATGCCTTCCGCCTGAATCGAACGGCCGTCCGGCGTGTAGTAGCGCGCGGTGGTCAGCTTCAGGGCGTTGTCGCCGCTGATCGGCAGCACCGTCTGCACCGAGCCCTTGCCGAAGGTGCGGGTACCCACCACCACGGCGCGGCCCTGGTCCTGCAGGGCGCCGGCGACGATCTCCGACGCCGAGGCGGAACCGCCGTTGACCAGCACCACCAGGGGCAGACCTTCGATCTCGTCGCCGGGGTTGGCCTTGTAGTCGTTGCGGCTCTCGCTCTCGCGGCCCTGGGTGTAGACGATCAGCCCGGAGTCGAGGAACAGGTCGCTGATTTCCACCGCGCCGCCGAGCACGCCGCCCGGGTTGTTGCGCAGATCGAGGATCAGCCCGCTCAGCTCGCCTTCGGCTTTCAGCTGGTCCAGGGCTTTCTTGGCCTCGTGGCCGGTGTTGTTCTGGAACTGGGACACGCGCAGGTAGCCGTAGCCGGGCTCCAGCACTTCGCTTTTCACGCTTTCCACTTTGATGCGGTCACGCTTGAGCGTCACCGGGCGCGGCTTTTCTTCGCCGTCGCTGAGCACCGACAGGGTCACTTCCGAGCCCGCTTCGCCGCGCATCAGCTCCACCGCTTCCGCCAGGCTCAGGCCTTTGACGAAGGTGTCGTCGATCTTGAGGATCAGGTCGCCGGCCTGGATGTCGGCGCGGCTGGCCGGGGAGTCGTCGATCGGCGAGACCACTTTGACGAAGCCGTCTTCCATGGTCACTTCCAGACCCAGGCCGCCGAACTCGCCGCTGGTGGTGGATTGCAGGTCCTCGAACTGGTCCGGGGTCAGGTAGGAGGAGTGCGGGTCCAGCTCCATCAACATGCCGCGGATCGCCGCCTGGATCAGCTCTTTCTCGTCCACGTCCTGCACATAGGCGCCGCGCACCCGCTCCAGCACTTCCGCGAAGGCGCGCAGCTCGGTGACCGGAACGCCGTCCTGACGGGCCTGCTCGTCGACTTCCGGGTCGGCGGCGCGGGTCGGCGGGGTGACGGACAGGGCGAGCAGCAGGGCGCCGGCGAGAGACGTGCGGCGGAACAGCGGGTGAGACGTTTTCAGCATGTAATTCCCCAAACCAAGGGCGTTAGTCACTGCGTGCAATCGGCGGCAGTGTAACACGGCGGTCGCACCAGCGTGTCGGGTTCACCACCTTGCCCCGATTGCGTATTTCGAAGTACAGCGCGCTGCGGCTGTTGCCGCCGGACTGGCCGGCCAGGGCCAGGGTGTCGCCCACCGCGACCCACTCGCCCACATCGCGCAGCAGGCTTTGATTGTAGCCGTAAAGCGTCAGGTAGCCACCGCCGTGGTCGACGATGGTGAGCAGGCCGTAGCCGCGCATCCAGTCGGCGAACACCACCCGCCCGGGGTGGATGGCGCGCACCGGCGTACCTTCCTCGGCGGCCAGCACCACGCCTTCCCAGCGCAACGCGCCTTCACGGCTGGAATTGAAGCTCGACAGCACTTCGCCGGGCACCGGCCAGGGCAGCTCGCCGGCCAGTTTGGCGAACGGCGTGCCGCGGCCGGCGGGGGCCATTTCCGGCATGCTGCGCTCCATCTCGGCGAGCAGCTTTTCCAGGCGCTGCTGATCGGCGCGCAGGCGGTCGATGTCGCCGCCGCGCTGGTCCAGCGAGCGTTCCAGTTTGGCCAGGGTGGTCTCCCGCTCGCGGGCGGCCTGCTCCAGCTGCTCCTGGCTGCGCGCCAGCGCGGTGCGGCGGTCGAGCAGGTCGGCGCGGGCGTCGGCCACTTCCCGGGCCACCCGGCGCAGTTCCACCAGCTCGTCTTCCAGGTGGGCGAGGCGGTCGGTGCGCGCCCGCTGGAAGTATTCCTGGTAGCGCAGCAGGCGCGCGATCTGGTCCGGCTCCTGCTGGTTGAGCATCAGTTTCAGCCGCTCCTCGCGGCCGCTCTGGTAGCTGGCGCGCACGGTTTTGACCAGCCAGCGAAGCTGCACCTTCTTTTCCTCGGCCAGTTCCGCCTGTTCGGCCTCCAGCCGCGCCAGCCGCGACTCGGCCTGGCCGGCGTCACGCTCCAGCTGGCGCCGTTCGCGGGTCAGCTCGCCGACCCGGGTTTCCGCCTCGCGCAGCTCGCTTTGCACCGAGTCGCGCTGGCGGGTTTCTTTTTGCTGGGCCTCGGACAGCGCCTCGATGCGCTCCTTGAGCGCATCCAGCTGCTGCTCGGACGGCTCTTCGGCGCGCAGGCCGGCGCTGACCAGCACCAGCGCCGGCACGATCAGCAGCGTCAGTAATCGAAAATGGGGTTTCACGGGTTCCGTCATGGTGCCTTATCTTAACCGAGCGCTGGTGTGTATACTTGTCGCCGATTTTCCGCCGGCAGGAATGCAGTCATGGATCGTATCATCGAGTTCGTCACCAACCACTATATCCTGGTGTTTGCCTTCTTAGCGCTGTGGGGCGCCTTTTTCGTGATTGAGTCCCGCCGTGGCGGCAAGGCCATCACGCCGCAGTTCGCCACCAATCTGGTCAATCAGAAGGATGCGGTGATCGTCGACGTTCGCGCCGCCGACGAGTTCCGCGAGGGGCACATCCCGGGCAGTGTGAACATTCCCCAGAGCCAGGTCACGGACCGCATGGGTGAATTGGAAAAATATAAGGAAAAGCCGCTGATCCTGACCTGCAAGATGGGCAATCAGGCGGCGCACCTGGGGCGCCAGCTGCGCAATAAGGGCTTTTCCGAGATCTACCGTATCCAGGGCGGCGTGACCGCCTGGCGCAATGATAACCTGCCGGTGTCCAAAGGCTGATGGCGGACGTCACCCTTTACAGCACCGGCTGGTGCCCGTTTTGCGTACGCGCCAAGCGTTTGCTGGCGGGCAAGAACGCCCGGGTCCACGAGATCGACGTGGACCGGGAGCCTGAAGCCCGCCGGGAAATGATGGCACGCAGCGGCCGCCGCACGGTGCCGCAGATATGGATCGGGGACCGCCACGTGGGCGGTTGCGATGAACTTTTCGCATTGGAGCGGGCGGGCGAACTGGACGACCTGCTCGCCGGATGACGGAACCGAACAACGGAGACAATCATGGCCGAAGAACAGAAAAAAACCTTCCAGTTGCAGCGCGTCTATCTTAAGGACGCCTCGTTCGAGTGCCCGGGGGCGCCGGATATCTTCCTGCAGGAGTGGAAGCCGAAGATGAACGTGCAGCTGAACAACGGCGCACGCCGCATCGGCGAAGGCACCGAGTACGAAGTGGAAGTGACGGTCACCGTCACCGCCAAATCCGAGGACGAGCAGAAGACCTTCTATCTGGCCGAAGTGAAGCAGGCGGGTATCTTCACCCTGGCCGGCATCGAAGGCGAAGAGCGCGATCAGCTGCTGGGCGCCTACTGCCCCAATGTGCTGTTCCCCTACGCCCGCGAAGTGGTGTCCGATCTGGTCGCCAAGGGCTCCTTCCCGCAGATGATCCTGCAGCCGCTCAACTTCGAGGCGCTCTACCAGCAGCAGCGCGAGAAGCAGCAGAGCGGCGACGGCGAGCCGTCCACCGTCCAGTAATCAACTGGTTCAGATCGCGCCGGGGTAGCCGAGCTGCCGCCAGGCTTCGTAGAGCGTGATCGCCACCGCGTTACTGAGATTCAGACTGCGGCTGTTGGCGCCCATCGGCAGCCGCAGCCGCTGCTCCGGCGCCAGCCCTTCCAGGATATGGGCGGGCAGGCCCCGGGTTTCCGGCCCGAACAGCAGCACGTCCCCGTCCTGAAACCGTACCTGGCTGGGCGCCGGGCCGCCTTTGGTGGTCAGCGCGAACTGGCGAGCGGTGGGGTAGTCCCGGCAGAAGCTGGGGTAGTCCGGGTGCACGGTGACGTTGGCGTATTCACTGTAGTCCAGCCCGGCGCGGCGCAGGCGCCGCTCATCCAGCTCGAAACCTAGCGGCTCGATCAGATGCAGGGCGGCGCCGGTGTTGGCGGCCAGGCGCATGATGTTGCCGGTGTTGGGCGGTATTTCCGGCTCGAACAGAGCAATATTCAGCATTCACGGATCCCGGGTTATAAAAGCGGGTAAATGGTAGCGTGTTGTCGACAGGGATGCGCGCAACAGAGGAGAGCCACCCATGAAGCGTGTCTACGAAGCCGGTGACGGCCTGGAAGCGCACATGCTGGCCGGCTTGCTGGAGCAGTCCGGCATCGTTGCTCAGGTGCGTGGCGACATGCTGCAGGGCGCGGTGGGCGAGTTGCCCGCTTCCGGGTTGGCCAGCGTGTGGGTGAACGAAGACGATGAGGCCCGCTCGCTGGAGGTGATCGCCGACTACGAGGCCAGCCAGCCGCCGCCCTCCGGGCCGACGCTGCGCGAGCGCATCCGCGAGCCGGGGCGTGCCGAGACGGACAGCACCCGCGCCTTCCGCAAAGGCCTGTTGATCGGGATGTTTCTCGGCGCGGCCTTGATGGCCTGGCTGCTGTAGAACCCGGCGCTCACAAAAAAGGCCCCGGAAGGGGCCTTTTTTTGGCGCCGCTGTTAGCGGCTGGCGCGTTTGCGCTCGGTTTCGGTGAGCAGCTTCTTGCGCAGGCGGATGTGGTTAGGGGTGATTTCCGCCAGCTCGTCGTCTTCGATGAAGTCCAGGGCCTGCTCCAGGCTGAAGCGTACCGGCGGGGTGAGAATCACGTTCTCATCGGTGCCGGAGGCGCGCATGTTGGTGAGCTGCTTGCCCTTGGTGGGGTTCACCACCAGGTCGTTGCCGCGGCTGTGGATGCCGATCAGCTGGCCTTCGTAGACTTCCACGTTGGGCTCGATCAGCATGCGGCCGCGCTCCTGCAGGTTGAACAGGGCGAACGCCAGCACCTTGCCTTTGACCATGGAGACCAGCACGCCGTTGTTGCGCTGGGCCATGTCGCCGGCCTTGAACTCACCGTAGTGGCTGAAGGTGCTGTTGAGGATGCCGGTGCCGGAGGTGAGCGTCAGGAACAGGCTGCGGAAGCCGATCAGGCCGCGGCTGGGCACGATGAAGGTGAGGCGCACCCGGCCCTTGCCGTCCGGCTCCATGTTGGTCATCTCGCCGCGGCGCAGGCCCAGTTGCTCCATGATGGCGCCCTGGTGCTGCTCTTCCACGTCGGCCATGACGTTCTCGTAGGGCTCCTGCTTCTTGCCGTCCACCTCGCGCACGATCACCTGCGGGCGGCCCACGGCCAGCTCGAAGCCTTCACGGCGCATGTTCTCGATCAGCACGGACAGGTGCAGCTCGCCACGGCCGGAGACGCGGAACTGGTCGGCGCTGCCGGTCTCTTCCACGCGCAGGGCCACGTTGTGCTTGAGCTCCGCTTCCAGGCGCTCGCGGATCTGGCGGCTGGTGACGAACTTGCCGTCCTGGCCGGCGAACGGCGAGGTGTTGACGTGGAACACCATGCTCACGGTGGGCTCGTCCACGGTCAGCGGCGGCAGGGCCTCCACCTTGTTGGGGTCGCACAGGGTGTCGGAGATATCCAGCGGGTCCATGCCGGTGACGCAGACGATGTCGCCGGCGCCGGCTTCCGGCACGTCCACCCGGTCGAGGCCGTGGTAGCCCATGATCTGCAGGATGCGGCCGTTACGCACCTTGCCTTCGCGGTCGATGATCTTGACCGTGGAGTTGGCTTTGATTTTGCCGCGCTTGATGCGGCCGATGCCGATCACGCCCAGGTAGCTGTTGTAGTCCAGCGAGGAGATCTGCATCTGGAACAGGCCGTCCTGTTCCACTTCGGGCGCCGGTACGCGGTCGATGATGGTCTGGAACAGGAAGGTCATGTCGTCGCCGAGCTGGTCCGCTTCCGGGCCGGCCACGCCGTTGAGGGCGGAGGCGTAGACCACCGGGAAGTCGAGCTGCTCGTCGCTGGCGCCGAGGGTGTCGAACAGGTCGAACACCTGGTCGATGACCCAGTCCGGACGGGCGCCGGGGCGGTCCACCTTGTTGACCACCACGATCGGCTTGAGGCCGGCGGCGAACGCCTTCTGGGTCACGAAGCGGGTTTGCGGCATGGGGCCGTCCACCGCGTCCACCAGCAGCAGCACCGAGTCGACCATGGACATGACCCGCTCCACCTCGCCGCCGAAGTCGGCGTGGCCGGGGGTGTCGACGATGTTGATCTGGTAGTCGCCGTACTTGAGGGCGGTGTTCTTGGAGAGGATGGTGATGCCCCGTTCCTTCTCCAGGTCGTTGGAGTCCATCACCCGTTCCACGTCGCCGGCGCGATCTCCCAGGGTGCCGGACTGTTGCAGCAGCTTGTCCACCAGGGTGGTCTTGCCGTGGTCAACGTGGGCGATGATGGCGATATTGCGCAGGCGTTCAATCACAGAAATGGCTCCGTAGGGAAAAAAGTCGCTCTCCGTCCGTTGGCGGACCAGCGTGAAAATGCGTCCGCGACCGGCCGGAAGGGCCCGTGAAACGGAGTGGGAGGCGGATTAGGCGGCGCATTGTACAGCCCTTGTACCCACGGAAGCCACACGAAGGTGTGTCATGGCATAATGTGACCCGGTGCAAAGTTTTACTTTTGTTGCTCCGGTTGGCCTCTGACTGCCCTAGAATGTCGCAACCAAACACGGGTCAGCCGGTCTCAGCAACGTGCGCCGAACGGCCGCGCGGGCCGAGGAACCGTCGACGGGCGCCAGGGCTGGCTTCCGTTCCGTGGCTGACCGCCCGTGACGAAAGTATTGGAATAAGGCTGAAAAATGCGTTCTGTGAAATTGCACGCCCGGCTGCTCGCCGCTTTTTTGTTGTTGCTGGGGGTCGGCAGTATTGCCTACCAGATATTGGTCCAGAAAGTGCCGCTCACCGAGAGCGAGAGTGACCCGGTATGGGTGGTGGACGCCCAGGTCAGTTTCCAGGCGCGGGAGAACACCCCGATCAAGGCGCGCATGTACGTGCCGCCGCTGGAGAGCGGTTTCACCGCCCTCAATGAAAGCTTTATTTCCAACAACTACGGCGTCAACGTCAACCGGGAGAACGGCAACCGGGTGGTCACCTGGTCGGCGCGCCGGGCCGAGGGGCGGCAGAACCTGTATTACCGGCTGATGCTCACCTCGCGCTTCGCCGAACCGGCGTCGGTGCCCGAGGACGGCCCCCAGTTCCGCGCCGCGCCGCCGCTGGAGGGCCCGGAGCGGCTCGCCGCCGATGCCCTGCTGGCGCCGATCCGCCAGCACTCCGCGGACGTGGAGACCTTCGTCAGCGAGACCATCAAGCGCGTCAACAACATGGAAAGCGACAATGTGCGCCTGCTGCTCGGCGGCGACCGCAGCCCGGAGAACCGCGCCCGCGTGGTCGATCTGCTGCTGGCGGTGGCGCACATCCCCGCCGAGCCGGTGCATACCCTGGAGCTCAACGAGAGCCGCGACCAGGAACCGGAGCTGTGGTTGCGCACCTACAACGGCAAAAGCTGGCTGTATTTCAACCCGCTGGACGGCCGCCAGGGGCTGCCGGAGGACCGGCTGGTGTGGTGGAGCGGCGACAAGCCGCTGCTGGCGCTGGAAGGCGCCCGCAACGCGGATGTGGATTTCGGCGTTCACCGCAACGAGATGAGCGCGCTGCAGCTGGCCCAGTCGCTGCGTTTCCAGGATCAGAGCAGCTTTATCGACTATTCCCTGTATGAGCTGCCGGTGCCGTCCCAGCAGCTGTTCCGCATCCTGATGATGATTCCGGTGGGCGTGCTGCTGGTGCTGCTGATCCGCTCCCTGGTCGGCATGGAGACCCTGGGCACCTTCACGCCGGTGCTGATCGCCCTGGCGTTCCGCGAAACCGAGGTGATCTGGGGCGTGCTGCTGTTCACCTTCATCACCGCCATCGGGCTGTCGGTGCGCGGCTATCTGGAACACCTGAAATTACAGTTACTGGCGCGGCTGTCGATCGTGCTCACCTTCGTGGTGATCCTGATGGCGCTGATCAGCCTGGTGGGCTACAAGCTGGGGCTCTCCACCGGCCTGTCGGTGGCGCTGTTCCCGATGGTGATTCTGACCATGGTGATCGAGCGTATCTCGATCGTCTGGGAGGAGCGTGGCGGCGGCCAGTCGCTGAAGGTGGCCATCGGCACCCTGATCGCGGCGGTGCTGTGTCACCTGCTGATGGTCTGGCAGCCGCTGGTGTACTTCGTGTTCACCTTCCCCGGCGTGTTGCTGGTGCTGGCGGCGGTGATGGTGCTGATGGGCCATTACCGGGGTTATCGCCTGGCGGAGCTGATGCGCTTCCGGGCGATGACCGATGAAGGTGGCCGCTGATGTTCGGAATCCGCACCTGGAGGGCCCTGCGCCGCCGTGGCGTGATGGGCATCAACCAGCGCAACGGCGACTATGTGCTGGCCTACAACGACCGGCGTCTGTACCCGCTGGTGGACGACAAGATCCGCACCAAGAAGCTGGCCCTGGACGCCGGCATCCAGGTGCCGGACATGTACGGGATCATTGATACCGAGCAGGGCATCAGCAAGCTCCAGCACATCGTCGAGACCCACGGTGACTTCGTGATCAAGCCGGCCCAGGGTGCCGGCGGCGACGGCATCATGGTGATCTCGGACCGCTTCGAGGGCTACTACCGCGGCGCCTCCGGCCGCATGATCAGCCCCGAGGAGCTGGAGTTTCATATCTCCGGGATCATCTCCGGCATCTATTCCCTGGGCGGCCACCGCGACCGCGCCCTGATCGAGTACCGGGTGCGCTCCACCGACCTGTTCGACCGCATCAGCATCGGCGGCGTGCCGGACGTGCGCATCATCGTGCTCAAGGGCTACCCGGTGGCGGCCATGCTGCGCCTGCCCACCCGCCAGTCCGACGGCAAGGCCAACCTGCACCAGGGCGCCATCGGCGTGGGCGTGGACATCGCCACCGGTGTCACCCTGAGCGGCACCTGGCACAACCTGAAGATCGACCGTCACCCGGACACCGCCCACCCGGTGGCCGGCGTGCAGATTCCCGACTGGGAAGCCTGCCTGGAGCTGGCGGCTCGCTGCTACGAGCTCACCGGCCTGGGCTATCTGGGCGTGGATCTGGTGATGGACAAGCACAAGGGCCCGTTGATGCTGGAGCTCAACGCCCGTCCCGGGCTGAACATTCAGATCGCCAACGACGACGGCCTGCTGCGCCGCTGCCGCATCGTCGAAGACCATCTGGACGGCCTGGACTGGAACCTGGAGCCGGTGGCCCGCCGTCTGATGCTCTCCAAACGTGAATTCGCCGTGGCGCGGCTGCCGGAAACCCCCGAAGTGCCGTGACCCCGGCGCTTCGTCAACAACGCGTGATTTGCTATACTCTGCCGCCCGTTTCCGACCATCTCCTTTAAAACAGGGCGAGTATTGTTATGTCCGAGGCAGCCGCACCCGTCACCCGGCCCAGCGCCGACCCGCTTCAGCGCCGCGCCATCGCGCTGGTGTCCGGCGGGCTGGATTCCATGCTGGCGGTAAAAGTGATGCAGGAGCAGGGCATCCACGTGGAGGGGGTGAACTTCTTCACCGGCTTTTGCGTGGAGGGCCACACCCACGCGATCCGCAAGAAAGACAAGGACAAGAACAAGCGCAACAACGCCCTCTGGGTGGCCGAGGAGCTGGGCATCAAGCTGCACATCATTGATATCTCCGAGGAGTACAAGGATGTGGTGCTCAACCCCAAGCACGGCTACGGCGCCCACCTGAACCCCTGCCTGGACTGCAAGATTTTCATGGTCAACCAGGCCACGCTGATGCTGAACAAGGCCCGTGAGCTGGCCGGCGAGAAGGGCTTCGACTTCATCATCACCGGCGAGGTGGTGGGCCAGCGGCCCAAGAGCCAGCGCAAGGAAACCATGCCCATCATCAGCAGTGAGTCCGGCGCCGACGACCGTCTGCTGCGCCCGCTCAGCGCGCGCAACCTGCCCGAGACCCTGCCCGAACGCGAAGGCTGGGTGGACCGTTCCCAGCTGCACGATTTCTCCGGCCGCAACCGCAAGCCGCAGATCGAGCTGGCCAAGCGCTTCGGCCTGGAGGACTACGCCCAGCCTTCCGGCGGCTGCTGCTTCCTGACCGACGAATCCTACTCCCGCAAGCTCGCCGATCTGTGGCAGGCCCGCAACGAGCGCCGCTACGAGCTGGACGACATCATGCTGCTGAAAGTGGGCCGCCACATCCGCCCGCAGCCGCACCTGAAACTGATCATCAGCCGCGAGGAAGGGGAGAACCGCTTCCTGGAGGGCTACCGCTACCAGTTCACCAGTCTCACCACGGTCAGTTGCCCCGGCCCGTTGGCGCTGGTGGACGGGCGCTTCGAATCGGAAGCGGAGCTGGAGCAGGCCGCCGCCATCGTGGCGCGCTACTCCAAGGGCCGCGGCGACGAAAGTGTCACCGTGGAAGTGAAGGACCCCGGCGGCGTGGCCCGCGAGGTGCGCGTGGCGCCGGCGCGGCCCGATGATATCCCCAAGAACTGGTTGGTGGCTTAGCCACATGGAACCCTCAATGAGCGACGAAACCCTTCATGAGCTGGATGTGCGCCGTCAGCTGTGCCCCATTCCAGTGATCAAGACCCAGAACAAGGTCGCCGAACTGGCGCAGGGGGAGGTGCTGAGGGTAACCTGCACGGACCCGGGGGCCCTCAACGACATTCCCGCCTGGTGCAGAATCAATGGTCACGAAGTGCTGGCCACCGAGGAAGGTGATCTGGAAGTGGTGGTCACTCTGCGCGTTGGGGCACCCTCCGTTGCACTGTAAAGGTGCATAAATTCGATGCAGGCCCCAAGTTGGTGCGTTTCAGCCGCTTCTCAGTGCGCTAAGCGGGCTCAGTACACGCTACTGCGCCAAAAAAGGGCTGGCACAGTATTTGCTGACCTATTGGCATGCAGGCCCCGGTGGTCCGGGAGCCTCTGCCTGGCGCCTTACGTGCTCAGGCTTACAGACTGGTCCATAATCAAGGCGCCCTTTCGAAGGCAGGCTGGTTGCCTGTCGAGAAAGGGCAACGAAGAGTTTGGGCCAGTCTGTAAGCCCCGCAGGGCGCGGCCTGAAGCGCGCATCTGCCGCGCCTTGCCTCTCGGAAAGGGAACCACCCTTGCCGTCGAGACAAGACACGACAGCTACGCGCTTCAGGCCACGCTGAGTACGTAAGGCGTCAGGCAGAGGCTCCCAAGAATAACGGCTCTTCGCGTGCCCGCTCCGGCGGAGGCGAGTAGCCAGACACATACCCGTTCCAGGAGGACGCTCAACAATGTCTGAAAAGACGCTGAAACTGATTAAAGATAACGACGTGAAGTGGGTGGATCTGCGTTTTACCGACAGCCATGGTAAAGAGCAGCACGTGACCCTTCCCGTCGGCGAAATCGACGACGACTTCTTCCAGGACGGCAAGATGTTCGATGGTTCCTCCATCGCCGGTTGGAAAGGCATCAACGAATCCGACATGATTCTGCTGCCCGAAGACGAAACCGCCGTTCTCGATCCGTTCACCGACGTGGCCACGCTGAACCTGCGTTGCAACATCGTTGAGCCGACCACCATGCAGGGTTACGAGCGTGATCCGCGCTCCGTGGCGCTGCGCGCCGAGGAATACCTGAAGGCCACCGGCATCGCGGATTCCGCGCTGTTCGGTCCGGAGCCGGAATTCTTCGTGTTCGATTCCGTACAGTGGAAGTCCGACATGTCCGGCGCCATGTACAGCATCTACTCCGAAGAAGCGGCCTGGGTGTCCGCCGATGAGTTCGAAAAGAACAACATCGGTCACCGCCCCGGCGTCAAAGGCGGCTACTTCCCGGTACCCCCGGTGGACAGCCTGCACGACCTGCGTGGCGCCATGTGTTCCGCCATGGAGCAGATGGGCCTGGAAATCGAAGTGCATCACCACGAAGTGGGCACCGCGGGCCAGTGCGAGATCGGTGTGGGCGCCAACACCCTCACCAAGAAAGCCGACGAAGTGCAGATTCTCAAGTACTGCGTGCACAACGTGGCCCACGCCTACGGCAAAACCGCCACCTTCATGCCCAAGCCGTTGATCGGTGATAACGGTTCCGGTATGCACGTGCACATGTCCCTGGCCAAAGACGGCAAGAACCTGTTCGCCGGTGACGAGTACGCGGGCCTGTCCGAAGAAGCGCTGTTCTACATCGGTGGTGTGATCAAGCACGCACGCGCCCTGAACGCCTTCACCAACGGCTCCACCAACTCCTACAAGCGTCTGGTGCCCGGCTTCGAAGCCCCGGTAATGCTGGCGTACTCCGCCCGTAACCGTTCCGCTTCCATCCGCATTCCGTGGGTGAGCAACCCGAAAGCGCGTCGTATCGAGACCCGCTTCCCGGATCCGGCCGCCAACCCGTACCTGTGCTTCGCGGCACTGATGATGGCCGGCCTGGACGGCATCAAGAACAAGATTCACCCGGGCGACGCCATGGACAAGGATCTCTACGATCTGCCGGCGGAAGAAGCCAAGGACATCCCCACCGTGGCGCACACCCTGACCATGGCGCTGGATGCTCTGGAAGCCGATCACGAGTTCCTGACCCAGGGCGACGTGTTCACCAAGGACATGCTGGAAGGCTACATCGAGCTCAAGCGCAGCGAAGTGGAGCGTCTCAACATGACTCCGCATCCGGTCGAGTTCGACATGTACTACAGCTGCTAAGCTTCACGGCGACCGCAGTCCCGAAAAGCCCGGCCTTCGCGCCGGGCTTTTTTGTGTTTGTGCGAGCGGGCCATGCCCGCGAAAGGGTGGCTTTTCAGCCACCCGGCGGGATGCCAGAGCCCCTCTGGCCGCAGTACAAAGAACCTCTCTGGTATCCTGCCGGCCGGCGTTGCCGGCCTTTCGCTTGCAGGCAAGCTCCTACAAGCCGGGCTCTTAGAGGTGTCGCGATGGATTTTGCGGGCCGGGCCCTTTTTTTGCGGGTACCCCGGCGTCAGAATCAAGGTCAGACCCAACAAGGATGAGACCCATGAAAATCTGGTGGCCCCTATTACTGTGCGTCATGCCACTACTGGCCGGCGCGCAAACAGAGAATGTCGACCGCCCCGATGAAGCCGGCGGCTCGAAAGGCATCTACCGCACCCTGGACGCCAACGGCAACGTGGTGTTCACCGATAACCCGCCGGACAAGAAGCGCGCCGAAGAGGTCAAGGTAGGGCCCACCAACACCATGGACAGCCCGCCGCCGGAGCGGCGCGCCGAACCCCGTGGCGACGCACCGCCGGAGCCGCCGCCGGTGCCGGACAACGGCTATCAGACGGTATCGATCAGCGCGCCGTCCGCCGGCGCCAATCTGCGCATCCCCCAGGACAACCCCATCCAGGTGCAGGTGTCGCTGTCGCCGTCGCTGAAAAGCGGGCACCGGCTGGTGATTCTCGACAACGGCACGCCGCTCGAGGGCACCGCCATGGACTTTCCCAATCCCGGCGAGCACACCCTCATCGCGCAGGTGCGCGACGGTGATGGCACAGTGCTGATCGAGTCCAGGCCGGTGGTGTTCTACGTGATGCGCACCACCGCCGACAGCGGCGGCCAGGGCAAGGGTAAAGGGTCCGCCTTTCCCACCTTCGGCGGCCGGGCCGAGCGTGGCGGTTCCGCCACCACCGGCAGCGGGGCAGACCGGGGCGCCGGCGCCGATCGTGGCAGCGGCGCCGCCGTGGGCGGCAGCGCCCAGCGCGTTGTCCGCCCCTCCGGAGACTGAAGCCAGCACCCGCCGCACCAAAAGTGTGCACTGCCCCACCATACCTCCTAGACTGCACCGTGACAGACGCGTCCTTCACCCGCTTGCTGCCCTGTGAGGGCGCTATTCCGGGTGGCCTGATAATTGCTTATGCCCTGTTATGGCCCGAACTATGACGACAGACACGGTGCTGCAGAAACGGCTGCTGGATCATCTCCGTACCGCGGTAATGATGCTCGACAGCGACCTGCGTGTGCGCTACCTCAACCCCGCGGCGGAAATGCTGCTGGCGACCAGTGCCTCACGCATCGTCGGGCAGCGGTTGCCGGAGTACTTTTTCGATGACGAGGACGCGCGGGGTGCCCTGCAACAGTGCATGGACGAGGGGCACCCGTTCACCCGCCGCGAAGCCCGGCTCAATGTGGCGCCGGGGCAGCAGGCGATGGTCGATTACAGCGTCAGCCCGATCCATGAGCGTGGCCAGAACATGGCGCTGCTGGTGGAGATGCAGTCCCTGGACCGGCTGCTGCGTATTACCCGGGAAGAGGGGCTGATGCACGCCCACCAGGCCACCCGCGCGCTGGTGCGGGGCGTCGCCCATGAGATCAAGAACCCGCTCGGCGGCATTCGCGGCGCCGCCCAATTGCTCGAGCGGGCGCTGCCGGATCCGGAACTGGCGGAATACACCCGGGTGATCATCGACGAGGCGGACCGCCTGCGCTCGGTGGCGGACCGGATGCTGGGCCCGCGTAAGCCGCCGGCGTTCGCGCCGGTCAATATTCACGAGTGCCTGGAGCATGTGCGCCAGTTGTTGCTGGCGGAGTACCCGGAAGGGGTGCTGCTGCGCCGCGATTACGACGTCAGCCTGCCGGAAGTGATCGCCGACCGGGACCAGCTGATCCAGGTACTGCTGAACCTGATGCGTAACGCCATGCAGGCGTTGCTGGAAGCCGGCACCGAGGACGCCCGCGTGGTGATGCGCACCCGCGCGCTGCGCCAGTTCACCATCGGCGTGCAGCGCCACCGGCTGGTGCTGCGGGTGGACATCGAAGACAACGGCCCGGGGATCTCCCAGGAGCTCCAGGAAACGATTTTTTATCCCATGGTCAGCGGCCGGGCCAACGGCTCGGGGCTGGGGCTGTCCATCGCCCAGTCGATCATCAGCCAGCACCAGGGTCTGATTGAGTGCGACAGCGAGCCCGGGCGCACCTGCTTCAGCCTGCTGCTGCCCATGGAACCGGTGGATACAACGGAGAGCAAAGGATCATGACCGCAACCATTTGGGTGATCGACGACGACCGCTCCATTCGCTGGGTGCTGGAAAAGGCGCTCGGCCAGGAAGGCTACCAGCCGGTATGTTTTGAAGATGCCGACGAGGCCCTCAACCGCCTCGACGAGGGCGGCGCCGAGCCCGACGTGCTGATTTCCGATGTGCGCATGCCGGGCACCGACGGCCTGCGCATGCTCAAGATCCTGCAGCGCAAGAACCCCAATCTGCCGGTGATCATCATGACCGCCCATTCCGACCTGGACTCGGCGGTGGCGTCCTATCAGGGCGGCGCGTTCGAATACCTGCCCAAGCCGTTCGACGTGGACGAGGCGGTGGCACTGGTCAAGCGGGCCATCAAGCACCGCAAGGAGAACGACGAGGAGTTCGTGGCGCCGGCGGCGGAAACGCCCACCGAGATCATCGGCGAGGCGCCGGCCATGCAGGAGGTGTTCCGCGCCATCGGCCGGCTCAGCCACTCCAACGTGACGGTGCTGATCAACGGCCAGTCGGGCACCGGCAAGGAGCTGGTGGCCCGGGCCCTGCACCGCCACTCCATGCGCCGCGAGAAGAACTTCGTGGCGCTGAATATGGCGGCGATCCCCAAGGACCTGATCGAATCGGAACTGTTCGGCCACGAGAAAGGCGCCTTCACCGGCGCCAACAGCCAGCGGGTCGGCCGGTTTGAGCAGTCCAACGGCGGCACCCTGTTTCTTGATGAGATCGGCGACATGCCGCTGGAAGCGCAAACCCGCTTGCTGCGCGTGCTGCAGGAAAACGAATTCTACCGGGTGGGCGGCACCACCCCGATCCACGTGGACGTGCGCATCATCGCCGCCACCCACCAGGATCTGGAAAAACTGGTGCGCGACGGCGACTTCCGGGAGGACCTGTTCCACCGCCTCAATGTGATCCGCATTCACATTCCGCGTCTCGCCGAGCGCCGCGAGGACATTCCCGCTCTGGCCGGCTACTTTCTCCAGCACGCCGCCCAGGAGCTGGGGGTCGACCCCAAGGTGCTGCACAAGGACACGGAAAAATATCTCGCCGCCATGCCCTGGCCGGGCAACGTGCGGCAGCTGGAAAATACCTGCCGCTGGCTGACGGTGATGGCCTCCGGCCGGGAAGTGCTGGTCGACGACCTGCCGCCTGAGCTGCGCCAGAGCGGCAGCAAGCCCACGGAAACCGGTGGCGACTGGCTGAAATCCCTGCGCCACTGGGCCGACCGGGCTCTGGCCCGTGGCGACCGGGGCATTCTGGAGCAGGCGGTGCCGGAGTTCGAGCGCACCATGATCGAGGTGGCGCTACAGCACACCGGCGGCCGCAAACGGGACGCGGCGGCGCTGCTCGGCTGGGGGCGCAACACCCTTACCCGCAAGATCAAGGAGCTGGACATGGAAGCGGAGTTCAGCGGCGACGACTAGCAGCTCGGATGCCAGTGGCCCATGAGGGCAGGGCCTGTGCGAGCGGGCCCTCTACTCGCTCAACCCCCGCGCCTCCAGATCCACCAACACCCAATCCCCATCCGCTTCGCGCCAACGACTCCGCACCCGGAAACTGTCCGCGTCCTCCGGCAGCGTGGCGCGGCCGCCCCACACCAGAGCGTTGAACGTGACCTCCGCCTCGCGCAGCGTCACCGGATCAAGCGCCACGTCCACGTTGAGAAAACTGACCTGGCGCTTGGGGTAGCGCAGGAACACCCCCACCAGACGGCGGCCGGCCGCTTTGCGGTCCAGGTCCCGGTAGCGGAAATCCGCCGCCAGCCGGTCCATCACCGCGCCCACGTCGCCGCCTTCCAGGCCGCTTTCCAGTTCCGCCACGGCCTCGCGCAGGGCCGCTTCCGGCGGCGGCGTCTCGCAGCCGGTGAGCAGCGGTTGCAGGGCCACCAGCAGACAGTATGCTGTCAGCCGAGCCCAGCGGCGGATGTCACGCATGTCATTATTCCCCCCAATCGAGCCCTACCATCGCCAGTACCTGGATGTGGGCGACGACCATTTATTGTATGTGGAGCAGAGCGGCAACCCGGACGGTGAGCCGGTGGTGGCCCTGCACGGCGGCCCCGGCGGCGGCAGCTCGCCGTTGCTGCGGCGGCTGTTCGACCCGCAACGCTACCGCATCGTGGTGTTCGACCAGCGCGGCGCCGGACGCAGCCGCCCCTACGCCAGCACCGAGCATAACACCCTGCCGGATCTGGTCGCCGACCTGGAGCGCATCCGCGAGCACCTGATGATTCCCCGCTGGCGGGTGGTGCTGGGCGGCTCCTGGGGCGTCACCCTGGCGCTGGCCTACGCCCTGGATTTCCCGTCACGGGTGGCGTCGCTGGTGTTGCGCGGCGTGTTCCTGTGCCGGCAACAGGACATCGACTGGCTCTACACCGACCGGGGCGCGGCGCGCTTTTACCCCGACCTGTGGGCGCGCCTGCTGGAAGCGCTGCCGCCCGGCGAGGGCGACCTGGTCACCCGTTATCACCGCGCCTTGTCGGGGCCGGACGGCGAACGTCTGGCCCGCGAGTGGACGCTCTGGGAAGCGCGTCTGTCGAGCCTGGATCCGCCGCCGGAGATCAACGTCGACCACAACGCCCGCGCCATGGCGCAGCTGGAAACCCATTACTTCGTCAACGGCGGCTTTCTGGAACGCCCGATTCTGCCCCGCGCCGGCGCGCTCACCTGCCCGGTGGAGATCGTGCACGGCCGCTATGACATGGTGTGCCCGCCGGAGCAGGCCTGGCTGCTGCACCAGGCGCTGCCTGACAGCCGGCTCAACTGGGTGCCGGCGGCGGGGCACAGCAGCGCCGAGCCGGCCATCGCCGAGGCGCTGGTGGCGGCGGTCAGGCGCCTGGGTCGGCGGGGCTGAGAATCAGCAGGTAATCGTGGCGGGCGTTATACACCGGCAGCGGCCGGCTGGACGGCTCGTCGCTCTGGTAGTCCACCTGGGCCTCGGTGGTGCCGTTGAACCGCAGTATCCGCCCCTCGTCGTCGGCGGCCAGGGTCCAGCCCGGCGTGAGCCCGGCGCGCAGCCGTTCCAGCGGCCACAGCGCCAGCTGCAGATCGGCGATCAGATCGTCGGCGGATATCGCCGGCGGCAGCCGCGGGGTGCGGCGAACCTGCAGGCGCTTCTGCTGGTAGCGCATTTCCACCATCAGTTCGTCACGCTCATTGGTGATCACGATATGGGTGCTGTCCGGCGTCAGGCTGAAGCGGGCCCGGGCGGCATGGATGTCGTCGCCGACGCGCATTTCCAGGCCCCGCTGAATCTCCCGGTACTCGCCGAACGGCGGCGCCGGAAGGCGGCTGCCTTCGTCGGGCGGCGCCCATAACTGGCAGCCGGAGAGTGACACGAGCAGGGCGATGAGAAACAGCGGTCGGTGCGGCATAGGCCTCAATAGCAGTGGGAACCAGAACCGATTATGGTGCGCCCATAACGGACGGGCAATGATGGCCCGGCGATCAGGTTCAAGGCGTGCAAATTAAGGAGGCCGGGTGAGAGTTTTATTGCAGCGGGTAACGTCGGCGGAAGTGCGGGTTTCCGGCCGGGTGGTCGGCGCGATCGATTCCGGGCTTCTGGCGTTCGTGGGCATGGAGCGTGGCGATGACGACGCCAGCGTGGAACGGATGGCCGGCCGGATCGCCGGCTACCGGATGTTCGCCGATGAGCAGGGCAGGATGAACCGCAGCGTGCGCGATGTCGGCGGCTCGGTGCTGCTGGTGTCGCAGTTCACCCTGGCGGCGGACACCGGGAAAGGCCTGCGGCCCAGTTTTTCCCGGGCCGCGGAGCCTCAGGAGGCACGGCGCCTGTGCGATGCGCTGGCCGCCGGCCTGCGTGATTCGGGGCTGCCGGTCGCCGAGGGGGAATTCGGCGCCGATATGCAGGTGAGCCTGGTCAACGACGGGCCGGTAACCTTCCTTATCAATCTGTGACGCCGTTGCTGTCCCCTTATGTTGCAAAGACGTGACCCTGCTTTATGATGAATTTTAAGCTCCCGGGGGAAACCGCATGGGGGCGCAACCAGAAAGCGTAAATAAATGGAGATATTTATGAAAAAAGTATTGTTGGCAGCAGCGCTGCTGGGCGCTTCCGTTTCCGCTCAAGCCGTCGCTCCGGGTGGTCCCGGCTGTGGTTGGGGTAACCTGATTTTTGAAGGCAAGTCCGGCATGCCGGTACACCTGCTGGCTACCATCGTTAACGGCACCTCCGGTAACGCCACCTTCGGTATGACCAGTGGCACCAACGGTTGTGACACCAACGGTGCGCTGACCTACAGCGGCGAAAGCCTGCTCAGCATGAACGGCGTGCTGGAAGAAGTGGCTCAGGACATGGCCACCGGCGAGGGCGAAGCCCTGACCGCGCTGTCCGTTTCCATCGGCGTTTCCGGTGACGACCGCGCTTATTTCAACAGCGTGATGCACGAAAACTTCGCGTCCATCTTTCCCCGTCAGGACGTCAGCGCCGGTGAAGTGATGCAGCAGATCACCGCCGTCATGCAGAACGATCAAAAACTGGCTAAGTACGTATAAAAACTGCCCCATGAGCCCGCCTCCGTCCGGAGGCGGGTTTTAAGTCCCCACCTGAAGATGGAATTCGCATGCGTGCCGCCTTGCTGTGCGTCCTGGTATTGTTTTGCACAACCGTCGCCCAGGCCCGGGACCTGGAACAGCTTGCACAACAGCCACGCTGGCAGGCGCTTTTGCATATCAACCCCGGCGCCACCCTGCGCGACCGCCAGCGCAGCTATGTGGATGACGCGGACTTTTTCCTGGCCGCCGACGGCGCCGCCAATCCGGTCTCGGAGCTGGCGTCCACGGTGGAGGCGCTGAAGCAGGAAGCCGCCCCGGCCCGTTGCCGCTTTCCCGCCCGCTATCGTTTCGTCGCCGAAGCACTCGGTTGGCGGGAAGCGGAGCCGTTCGCCCATTGCGCGGAGTATCAGGAGTGGCGTCGCTCGGTGCACGCCAAGCGCGCGGTGCTGGTTTTCCCCGCCTCCTATTTGAACAGCCCTTCCTCCATGTTCGGCCATACCCTGCTGCGGCTGGACCAGGGCGACGACGGCGCGGTATGGCTGTCCTGGGCGATCAACTTCGGCGCCGTGACCACCGAGCAGGATAACTCGCTGTTCTATATTTACCGGGGGCTGGCGGGCGGCTATCCGGGCCGCTTCAACCTGGTGCCCTATGTTCAGAAGATCCAGCAGTACTCGAACATGGAGAGCCGGGATATCTGGGAGTACACCCTGAAGCTGGACCAGAGCCAGATCGATTGGATGATCGACCACCTCTGGGAGCTGAAGGATATTAACTTCGACTACTACTTCTTTGACGAGAACTGCTCTTTCCGTCTGCTCGAGCTGATTCAGGTGGCGCGTCCGCAAAGCGGGCTGCTGGATGAGCTGCGTTTCGCCGAGCTGCCGGTGAATACGGTGCGCGCGCTGGATCAGCGCGGCCTGGTGACGGAGCGCCACTACCGGCCCTCCAAGGAAGTGGAGCTGGCCGCTTTGCGTGACCGGCTCGACGACCAGGAGCAGGCGCTGGCCCGGCGCCTGGCGGCGGACCCGGCGGTGGCGGAGAGTGACGCCTTTCAGTCGCGGCCGCCCCGGCGGCAGGCGATGATGGCGCGTACCGCCTACAGCTACGTGCGCTTCGTTAACCGCAAGGCGGCACGCACCGAGGACATCGCCGGCCGTTCCTTCGCGTTGCTGACGCTGGTCAACCGGCTGCCCTCGGTGGAGGACCCGGAGCTGCCGGATAAAGCGCCGCCGGAATCCGGCCACGGGTCGCAGATGCTGGCGGCGTCCGGTGGCCAGCGGGGCAGTGACGACTTCGGTGAAGTCAGCTACCGGCTTACCTACCACGACCTTTTGGACAACCGCCGCGGCTTTCTGGACGGCGCCCAGATCCAGGGCCTGGGCATCACCCTGCGCAGCACCGAATCCGGCGCCGCCCGGCTTGAAGAGCTGGACCTGGTGAGCATTCGCTCGCTGTCGCCGCGTGGCCGCTTCTCCAAGCCGCTGAGCTGGTATGTGGAGGGCGGCCTGGAACGGGCCTGGGCCGGACGGCGGCGGCTGACCCGTTATGTGCAGGGCGGGGCCGGCGGCAGCTGGCGCAGCGGACCCTGGCAGCCCTATCTGCTGGCCAGCGTCCGGGCGGAGAACAACAGTGATTTCGGCCCCCTGATCACGCCCGGCGGCGGCGCCGAAGCCGGGATGCTGTATCATGCCGGTCGCTGGCAGTGGCAGTTGAGCAGTGCCGGCCACTATTTCAGTAATGACGTGTACCGCCACCGTTCCACCTTGGCGGTACAGTATGCCCTGGCCCGTGAGCACGGCCTGCGCGCCTCACTGGAGCGCGAGGGTTGGCGCGGCGACGGCGAAACCGAATTCAAAGTACAGTGGCGATGGTATTTCGACTGATTCCGGCCGTTTGTCTGGCCTTGCTTCTCCAGGGTTGCAGCAGCCTGTTCTTCTACCCCATGGAGCCCTGGGTCCAGAACCCGGCCCGCCAGGGGCTCGACTATGAAGACGTGGTGCTGATACACCCCGACGGCCTGCGTATCCACGGCTGGTGGCTGCCCGCCCGGGGCACCGCCCGCGGGACGGTTTATTTCCTGCACGGCAATGCCCAGAACATCAGCACCCATCTGATGAACGTGCACTGGTTGCCGGAGCGGGGATATAACGTCTTCCTGCTCGACTACCGGGGTTACGGCTTGTCCGAGGGGGATCCGGATCTGGAGGGCGCCCAGGCCGATATTCAGCTGGGCCTGGACTGGCTGGCGCAATCGCGCCGCCTGGAGGGGGCGCCGCTGGTGGTGTTCGGGCAAAGCCTGGGCGGTGCCATGGCCACCGGGGTGCTGGCCCGCGAGCGTAACGACGGCTTTGTCGATTGCGTGATGCTGGAGGCGCCGTTCGCCAGCTACCGGGACGTGGCCTCGGACGTGATGGCGCGCAGCTGGCTGCTCTGGCCGCTGCGCTGGATGGTGCTGCCCACCTTGCCGGCGCGCGCCAACGATCCCGAGCGCCACGTGGCGGACCTGGCGCCCCGGCCGCTGTTGATCCTGCACAGCAAGGAGGATCCGGTGGTGCCTTACCAGCAGGGCCGTCGGCTCTATGCGGCGGCTCGGCCCCCCAAGACGTTTCAACCCCTGAAGGGCGGGCATACCCAGAGCGTTCGCGATCCGGCGGTGCGTGATCGTCTGGTGGCGTTCATGCAGGATAACGAATGCGCGGCGCGTCCCCCGGCGCCGGCGGAGGCGCCGGCTTCCACCCCGGCCGAGCCGGATCGGGCGCCGGCCCCGGTGTCGGAGTCCGGCGTCGAGGCCCGGGCCACGCCGGCGTCGGGCTACCGGTTCTGAGGGTCTTCCTGTTCCCGGTCCAGTTGCTGGCGGCGCACCATGCGCCCGAACACCAGGCCGATCTCGAACAGCAGCCACATGGGCACCGCCAGCAGGGTCTGGCTGATGATGTCCGGTGGCGTCAGCATCATGCCGATCACGAAGCAGGCCACCACCACGTAGGCCCGTGACGCGGCCAGCTTTTCCACCGTGGTGATGCCGGTGGCCACCATCAGCACGATGGCGATGGGCAGCTCGAAGGCGACGCCGAAGGCCAGGAACAGCGCCAGCACGAAATCCAGATAGCTGCTGATGTCGGTGGTCACCGCCACCCCTTCCGGGGCAATGGTGGTGAAGAACTGGAACATCAGCGGGAATACCACGAAGTAGGCGAAGGCGGCGCCGCCGTAGAACAGCAGCACGCTGCTGGCCAGCAGCGGCACCGCCAGCTTTTTCTCGTGGCGGTACAGGCCCGGCGCCACGAACGCCCAGGCCTGATGGAGAATGAAAGGCATCGCCACGAAGATGCTCAGGTAGAGCGTCAGCTTGAACGGCGCCAGGAAGGGCGACGCCACGCCGGTGGCGATCATGTTGGTGCCCGCCGGCATGGCGTCCATCAGCGGGCGTGCCACCAGGGTGTAGAGGTCGCGGGAAAAGTAGAACAGCCCCAGGAAGATCACCAACACCACCACCAGGGTTTTCAGCAGGCGGTTGCGCAGTTCGAGCAGATGGCTGACCAGGGTTTGCGGGGTGTCATCGGGGCGTTGGTCGTCGCGGCGCTCTTCACTCATTCGGTTTCTTCTCGGCCTCCGGCGTCTGGCCGTTGTCCTGGTTGTCGGGCTGGTCGAGGGTCTCCGGCCGGCGCCGGGCGCGGGCCACTTCGTCCGGCGACAGCAGGCTGTCGCGGGCCTCGCGGATGCTGTCTTCGTCCAGGCCCATTTCGCGCATCTGCTTTTCCATCCGTTCGCGCATGTCCTGGTTGAGCGCTTCGCGCTCCAGCTCATTGCGCAGATGGTTGAAGGTGGAGCGCGCCCGGCCGACCCAATAGCCCACCGTGCGCGCCGCCTTGGGCAGACGCTCCGGGCCCAGCACCACCAGACCGATGATGGAAATCAACGCCAGTTCGGAAAAGCCGATATCAAACATGGGCCGTCGCTCCGTGGCGTATCAGACCTGGTCCTTGTGTTTTTCCTGCTTGCTGGTGTGCGTCTCGCTGTCGTCGTCGGCCAGGCGCTTGCTGTTCTGCTCGTCCTCGCCGTCCTTGACCGAGTCCTTGAAGCCTTTGACCGCGCCGCCCAGATCGTTACCGATGTTGCGCAGTTTCTTGGTGCCGAACAGCAGCACCACGATGGCCAGGATAATGAGCAGTTGCCAGATACTGATACCGGAAAACATGGTTAGTCTCCTCGCTCGCTACGAGCGGCTTTTTCGTCATGGCCGGACAGGCCGAAGCGTTGCTCCAGCTCTGCCAGGACCTGGTCCGGACCGAGCCCCAGGTGGGCCAGCATGATCAGCGAATGAAACCACAGGTCGGCGGTTTCGCTGATCAGCGCCTTGGGGTCTCCGCCGGCGTCGGTGTCGCGGGCGGCGAGCAGGGTTTCCACCGCTTCCTCGCCGACCTTCTCGAGAATCTTGTTCAGGCCCTTATCGTACAGGCTGGCCACATAGGACGAATCCGGCGCGGCGCCTTTGCGCTGTTCCAGGACCTGGTGAAGCTGGTTGAGGATATCGGACATGGTGTCTCCAAATACAGCGCCAGTTTAGCACCGGCCGGCGCCAGATCCTAACGTGGACATGACTAGCGCCGGCAGGCCCAGGCCAGCAGTACCAGGGCGCCGGCGGCCATCGGCCAGGCCCACTGGCCGGCGCCGTGCAGGGCGTCCACCGCCGCCAGCGCGGCCAGGCCCAGGCCGCCCAGGCCGCCCAGCATCTTGTGCCGGTGGCGGCGCAGGCCGGTTTCAAAGTAGTGCGCCATTTCCCGCTGTTGCTGGGGCTGGTGGCGCAGGCTCTCCAGGCCGTCGCGCAGCAGCTCCGGCATGTCCGGGAGCTGCGCCGCCCACTCCGGCAGCCGGTTGCGCAGCTTGTTGGCGGTGGCGGCGGGGCCGTACTCCTCCATCATCCAGGCTTCCAGCAGCGGCCGGCCCACGGTCCAGATGTCCAGCCGCGGGTAGATGCTGCGCCCCAGGCCCTCGATGTGCACCAGGGTCTTCATCAGCAGGATGTACTGCACCGGCGCTTCGATGTGGTAGTCCCGGGCCAGGTCGAACAGGCGCAGCACCAGCGGCGCGAACTCCATGCTCTCCAGGTCGGCGCCGCGCACCGGCGCGATGATCTCGGTGACCGCCTGCTCGAAGCGGTGACGGTCCACCGGCCCGCGCGCCCAGCCGGCGCGGATCACCTGGTCCACCAGGCCGGGGTAATCCTCGCGCATCACCGCCAGTACCATGCGGCCCAGCACGTTCAGGTCCTGCTTGGAGAGGCGCCCGGCGATGGCGCAGTCCACCGCCATGTACTGCGGTGACTCCGGGTGCTCCGGATTCACGAAGATGTTGCCCGGGTGCATGTCGGCGTGGAAGAAGTTATGCCGGAACACCTGGGCGAAGAAGATCTCCACGCCGCGTTCGGCGAGCACGCGCGGGTCGATGCCGGCGGCGCGGATCGCTTCGATGTCGTTGACCGGGATGCCGTGAATGCGGTCGGACACCATCACCCGGCGCGACGACAGCGCCAGGTGCACGGCGGGGATGTACAGCAGCGGGCTGAACAGGAAGTGCCGGCGCATGGCCTCGCTGTTGCTTGCTTCGCGCTCCAGGTCCAGCTCGGCGCGGATCACGGTCTGATAGTCGTGCACCACCTTGCGCGGGTGGAAGTAGCGCGAGTCCGCCCACAGCGCTTCCAGCAGCCGGGCGCCGAAGCCCATCACCTTGAGGTCGCGCTCCACGCGCTGCTCGACGCCCGGGCGCAGCACCTTGACCACCACCTGGCCGCCTTCGAGCAGGGTGGCGGGGTGCACCTGGGCCACCGAGGCGGAGGCCAGCGGCGTGTCGTCGAAATGCTCGAAGACCTCGTCCAGCGGACGCGGCAGGCTGGCCTCCACCAGCCGCCGGGCCTGGGCGCCGTCGAACGGCGCCACCCGGTCCTGCAGGTGCGCCAGGGCCTCGGTCCATTCCGGCGGCAGCATGTCCCGGCGGGTGGCCATCAGCTGGCCGAACTTAATGAAAATCGGGCCCAGGCGCTCCAGCGCCAGCTTCAGGCGCTCGCCCTCAGTGAGTTGGCCGGTGCCCAGCCAGCTGGAGGGCACCAGATACTGCAGCAGCACCAGAAACGGCCGGGCCGGGTGGGGCGGCAGCAGGGATAACAGGCGGTAGCGGCACGCCACATGGGCGACCACCAGCAGGCGGCTGATCGGCGGCATCAGGGGCGCGGGCTCCCTTTCAGGCGTTGTATCCGGGCGTCCAGCCGGTCCACGTCGCCGCGCAGCTCGTCCACGTCCTGGTAGAACTCGTAGACGTCGCGGCGCAGCGCCAGCAGGCCGGACTCGCCGCCGATGTAGTCACCCATCTGGTGGCCGAGGCGGTCGAACGCCTGGCGGGCCCAGCCGAACAGGCGCCGCGCGCCCTGGTCCAGCTGCTGGGCCATCTCGCCGCCGATCACCGGTTCCAGCAGGGCGCCCCAATCCAGGTCCAGGTCGGCGGCCAGGTCGCGCACGTCCTGCAGCAGTTCCCGGTTACCTTCCACGCGCAGGGCGCCGCCGATCACATTGGGCTGGCGGCGCCAGTCGAGCAGCAGGGCGGCCAGATCTACCGGGTTGCCGGTGACGCTCACGTCCGGCTCGGCGTCACTGCGCAGGTAGAGCTCCACGCCTTCCTCGACGATCAGCGCATAGAGGCGCAGCGGCGGCAGCGTCAGATGCACCGCCAGCAGACGGCCGGCGTGGCGGCTGAGCCGCGCGGCGGTGGCCGGGTCGGAGCGCAGCGCCGCGTTGATGGCGCGCTCCACGCTGGCAATGGCGGTGGTGGAAATAAGACCGGGCTCGCGCATCAGACCTTGAACCCCCGGTGCAGGGCGACGATGCCGCCCAGCATGTTGAAGTATTCGCTACGCTGAAAACCGGCTTCGGTCATCATGCCCTTCAGGGTGTCCTGATCCGGGTGCATGCGGATCGATTCGGCGAGATAGCGGTAGCTTTCGGAATCGTTGACCACCAGCTTGCCCAGCCGCGGCCAGACCGCGAAGGAGTAGAGGTCGTAAAGCTTGGACAGCGGCTTGTGAACCGGGTGGGAAAACTCCAGCACCAGCAGCCGGCCGCCGGGCTTGAGCACGCGCAGCATGGAGCGCAGGGCGGCGTCCTTGTCGGTGATGTTGCGCAGGCCGAAGGCGATGGTGATGCAGTGGAAGCTGTTGTCCTCGAACGGCAGGCATTCGCCGTTGACCTGGGCGACCTGGGTATTGTGGCCGCAGCCGGCGTCGATCAGCCGGTCGCGGCCCACCGCCAGCATGGCGTCGTTGATGTCGGCCAGCACCACCTGGCCGCTGTCGCCCACCAGGCGGGAAAACTTGATCGCCAGGTCGCCGGTGCCGCCGGCCAGGTCCAGCACCTTCTGGCCCGGGCGCACGCCGGCCAGCTCCAGGGTCATGCGCTTGAGCACCCGGTGGCTGCCCATGGAGATCAGGTCGTTCATGACGTCGTACTTGGCCGCCACCGACCGGAACACGCCCGCCACCCGCTGCTGTTTTTCCTGCCAGGGCACCTGTTGATAGCCGAAGTGGGTGACCTTGTTGTCGTCGTTGTTACTCATTGGGGACGTCCTTGAAGGGAGCGGGATGCCGGTCGAACAGCCGGTCCATGATGCGCGCTTCACGGGCGGCGATGCGCTCGAGAAGGCGGCCCACGCTGGGTACCGGTTTCATCACACGGAAACTGCGATCCATGAAATCATACAGGTTCGCGAAGCCCGCCGCATGGGCCGGGCGGCGCACCAGCCGGAAGGTGGTCTGCACCATCCGCGAGCGCACATAGCGGTCGATATGATGCCCTAAACCGGCCACCAGTTGCAGTTGCCGGCGTCGCTGTTCGGGGTGGCCGGCGGCCCGGTAGCCGTCGCCGTAGGCATCGTCGTCCAGGGGCAGGTCGAGGCGCTCGCCGAGCACCCCGACCAGGGCCTCGTCCAGTTCCTGGGTGATGATCGCCGCTTCCAGCGCGTCGGCGGAGGTGGCCATCACTTTTTCCGGCAGCAGGCGCATGGCCTTGGGCAGGGCGCGACGGATCTCACGCGCCACCGGCAGCAGGTCGCGACCGCCGTAGACGTCGTCGAGCAGGAAGGTGACGCCGGGGCGCAGGGCCGGGTCCTCGAGCAGGGCCTGGTGGGTGTCCATCAGGCGCTGGCGCTGGAACGCCTGCACCCGGCCCAGGCGGGCCAGAAACAGCGCATCATCGCCGTGCTGGCGCAGCGCGAAGAAACGTTCCAGATGATTTTGCAGTTGCTCGCCGGCGTTCATGACGGATCCTCCGGCGGGCGATGATAGCAGAATTGTAGGAGCGGGCCTTGCCCGCGAAAGGCCGGCAAAGCCGGCCGGCAGGATACCAGAGGCCTTATTGGTAGCGTGCTTGGGTAGGTCTCTGGGATCCTGCCGGGAGCTTCGCTCCCTTTCGCGGGCGGGGCCCGCTCCCACAGGCCCGCTCGCACAAGGTTTTTTTCGCCGCTAGAGGATGTAGCGGCTGAGGTCTTCGTCGGAGGCCAGTTCGCCGAGGTAGCGGTCGACGGCTTCGGCGTCCAGCACCAGCGGCTTGTCGTGGTACTGGGTGGCCAGGTCGTCGGCGTCGTAGCTGATTTCCTCGAGCAGTTTCTCCATCACCGTGTGCAGGCGGCGGGCGCCGATGTTCTCGGTGCGCTCGTTGACCTGCCAGGCCACTTCCGCGATCCGGCGGATGCAGTCCTCGGTCAGTTCCAGGTTGAGCCCTTCGGTGGCGAGCAGGGCTTTGTACTGCTCGGTGAGCGAGCATTTGGGCTCGGTGAGGATGCGTTCGAATTCCTCGGGGGTGAGCGCGCTCAGCTCGACGCGGATCGGCAGGCGACCCTGCAGTTCCGGGATCAGGTCGCTGGGCTTGGCCAGATGGAACGCACCGGAGGCGATGAACAGAATGTGGTCGGTGCGCACCATGCCGTACTTGGTGCTGACCGTGGAGCCTTCGATCAACGGCAGCAGGTCGCGCTGAACGCCCTCGCGGGACACGTCGGTGCCGCCGGTTTCAGAGCGCTTGGCCACCTTGTCCAGCTCGTCGATAAAGACGATGCCGTGGTTTTCCACCACGTCGATGGCCTGCACCTTGAGTTCGTCTTCGTTGACGAAGCGGGCCGCTTCCTCGTCACGCAGCAGGCGCAGTGCTTCGCGCACTTTCAGTTTCTGCGATTTCTTGCGGCCGCTGCCGCCCATGCGCGAGAACATCTGCTGCAGCTGGCTGGTCATTTCTTCCATGCCCGGCGGCGCCATGATTTCCACCCCTTGCGGGTTGGCGCTGACTTCGACTTCGATTTCCTTGTCGTCCAGCTCGCCTTCGCGCAGTTTCTTGCGGAAGATCTGGCGGGTATTGGAATCGTTGTCGGCCTGTTCGCCGCGGGCGTTGGGCAGCAGGGCGTCGAGCACCCGGTCCTCGGCGGCGTCTTCGGCTTTGTGCCGGACGCGGGCCATTTCCTTTTCACGCAGCAGTTTGATCGCCACTTCCATCAGGTCGCGGATGATGGATTCCACGTCCCGGCCCACATAGCCCACTTCGGTGAACTTGGTGGCTTCGATCTTCAGGAAGGGCGCGTCGGCCAGTTTCGCCAGGCGCCGCGCGATTTCGGTTTTGCCGACGCCGGTGGGGCCGATCATAAGGATGTTCTTGGGCGCCACTTCGGCGCGCATTTCTTCCGGCAGCTGCATGCGCCGCCAGCGGTTGCGCAGGGCCAGGGCCACCGCCTTTTTGGCGTCTTCCTGGCCGACGATGTGCCGGTTGAGTTCGCTGACGATGTCACGGGGAGACAAGGAGGACACTATTCGATCTCCTCAAAGGTGTGATTCTGGTTGGTGTAGATGCAGATGTCGCCGGCGATTTTCAGGCTTTGCGCCACCACATCCCGGGCCGGCATATCGGTGTTGTGCAGCAGGGCGCTGGCGGCGGATTGCGCGAACGGGCCGCCGGAGCCGATCGCGATCAGCCCTTCCTCGGGCTCCACCACGTCGCCGTTGCCGGTGATGATCAGGGAGTTTTCCTTGTCCGCCACGGCCAGCAGCGCTTCCAGACGGCGCAGGGCGCGGTCGGTGCGCCAGTCCTTGGCCAGCTCCACGGCGGCGCGCACCAGGTGGCCCTGGTGTTTTTCCAGTTGGGCTTCGAAGCGCTCGAACAGCGTGAAGGCGTCGGCGGTGCCGCCGGCGAAACCGGCGATCACCTTGCCGTGGTAGAGGCGGCGCACCTTGCGTGCGTTGCCCTTCATGATGGTATTGCCCAGGGTTACCTGGCCGTCGCCGCCGATCACGACGTTATTGCCGCGTCGAACCGAGACGATGGTCGTGCCGTGATATTGCTCCACGGAAACCTCCTTATCCTGATTTGAACAGGATGTGCGGGTGGGGCAGGAGGTTTTCAAGCGCGGGTTTTCAGACGCCTGTTAGTCTTTCAACTGAATCGGCAGAGTCTCCACGCCGTTGGCGGCCAGTTTGTCCTGGGCGCGGTGCAGCGTGTTGATGTTGTCATAGGGACCGATCATCACCCGGTGCCAGGTGTCGCCGTTGTCCATGTCCACCGGTTGAATGCGCGCCTGGTAACCCTTGAGGATCAGCTCCGCGCGGCGCCGGTCGGCGTCCTTCTCGTTGCGGAAGCTGCCGGCCTGCAGCAGGAAGCGCTTGTCGTGGCGTCCGGCCACCGGCTTGTCGGCGGTCTTTTCGCCTTCGGCGGTATCGTCACCGCCGCCCCGGCTGGCTTCCTGCTCGTCGCCTTCGCCCTTGGGCACGATCACTTCCATCTTCGGCAGCACCGCGTAGAAGTCGAACTTGGGCTGGTCGTCCTTGGCGGCGCCGTCGCTGTCTTTTTCCTCGGGTTGCGGTTTCTCGACCGCGGTGCGGTCACCGCCGCCGGTGCGGCCCTGTTCCATCTGCACCTGGGCGAGATGGACCAGAAACGCCACGAACAGGCCGCCGATGACGCCGGTGAACAGCCAGACCCAGCCGGGTACCTGGCGCGACTGCTTTTTCGAGCCGCCGCGACTGGCGCCACGGCGCGAGGTGTTCTTCGCCATTACATACGCTCCAGGGGTGTCAGGCCCAACAGCGCCAGGCCCCGTGACAGGGTGCGCGCGGTGAGCGCCGCCAGTTTCAGGCGGCTGGCGCGGATCGCCGGGTCGTCCACGGCGAGAATCGGGCAGTGTTCATAGAAGGCGGAAAACAGGCCGGCGAGATCGTACAGGTAGGCGCACAAAAAGTGCGGCTGGCCCTTGTCGGCCACCTGGCCGATCACTTCGCCGAACTGCACCAGGCGGGTGGCCAGCGCCTGCTCCGCGTCGTGCTCAAGCTGAAAATCGCCGCTCACCTGGCTCTGCACCTGGTCCAGCGCCAGCCCGGCCTTGCGGAACACGCTCACCACCCGGGTGTAGGCGTACAGCAAATAGGGCGCGGTGTTGCCGTCGAAGCTGAGCATCTGATTGAAATCGAAGATGTAGTCGCTGCTGCGGTTCTTGCTCAGGTCGGCGTATTTGACCGCGCCGATGCCCACCGAGCGGGCGATGTCGCGCAGCTCGCCGTCTTCCAGATCCGCGTTTTTCGAGCGCACCAGGTCATAGGCGCGCTGCTCCGCTTCGTCGAGCAGGTCGATCAGTTTGACGGTGCCGCCGTCGCGGGTCTTGAAGGGGCGGCCGTCCGGACCATTCATGGTGCCGAAGCCCATATGCGCCAGGTCCACGCCTTCGCCGACGAAGCCGGCGCGCCGGGCGACGGTGAAAATCTGCTGGAAATGCAGCGCCTGGCGCTGGTCGACGAAATACAGGATGCGGTCGGCGCCCAGGGTGCCGGCGCGGTAGCGCAGCGCCGCCAGGTCGGTGGTGGCGTACAGGTAGCCGCCGTCCGCCTTGCGCACGATCACCGGCAGCGGGTCGCCGTCCTTGTTTTTGAACTCGTCCAGGAACACGCACTGGGCGCCCTGGTCCTCGGTGAGCAGGCCGGCCTTGTCGAGGTCGGCGACCACCCGGGCCAGGTCGTCGTTGTAGGCGCTTTCGCCACGCACGTCGTCGGGGCCCAGGGTCACGCCCAGGCGGCGGTAGACCGCGTCGCAATGGCTCAGAGACACTTGGTTGAACTCGCGCCACAGGGACAGGCAGTAATCGTCGCCGGACTGCAGCTTGACCACCAGCGCCCGGGCCCGGTCGGCGAATTCCGGTGACTCGTCGAAGCGCTGCTTGGCGGCGCGGTAGAAGTTCTCCAGATCGCCCAGTTCCCGGTTGAGCTGCTCGCCGCTCTCCTGGTCTTTCTGCTCTTCCAGGTAGGCGAGCAGCATGCCGAACTGGGTGCCCCAGTCGCCGACGTGATTCTGCGGCACCACCTTATGGCCCAGGAAGGAAAGCGTGCGCACCACGGCGTCACCGATGATGGTGGAGCGCAGATGGCCGACGTGCATTTCCTTGGCCAGGTTGGGCGAGGAATAGTCCACCACCACGGTCTGGGCGTGCTGCGGGCGCGGCACCGCCAGGTAGGGATCGTCGAGCGCCGCTTCCAGCTGACCGTTCAGCCACTGGGCCGCCTGGAAGAAATTGATGAACCCGGGGCCGGCGATTTCCACCTTGGCCACCGCCGGGTCGTCGGGCAGCGCCTCGATCAGGGACTGGGCCAGATCGCGGGGCTTGAGCCCGGCGGGCTTGGCCAGCATCAGGGCGATGTTGGTGGCGAAGTCGCCGTGGCTTTTGTCCTTGGTGCGATCAATCTGCACCGGGGGCCGGGCATCGCCGGGCAGGGTGCCGTTGTCGCGCAGGGTGTCCAGAGCGTGTTCGATCAGGGGTATCAGGCGGTCTTTCATGCTTCATCGCGGCCATTGGATGGACGGGCGATTGTACGGCAATCGGAAAGGGAATGCCGCCCCCTAGGCCCCGTTCACAATAGGTCGATCGGGTCCACGTCCAGGTGCCAGCGGCAGCGGCGCCCGGAAGGCAGGGCGCGGGCGTGTTCCATCAGCGCATCGAGCAGGCCGTGCAGGGCCGGGCGCTGGTTGCTTTGCAGCAGCAGCTGGGCGCGGTAGCGGCCGGCGCGCTTCTCCATCGGCGCCGGCACCGGCCCCAGCACGTGGACGTTGTCCAGCGCCGGCAGCCCGGCGGCGCACTCGTCCAGGAAGGTGAGCGCCTGGGCCATGGTCATCGCCTCGCAGCGCAGCAGGGCGAGGTGGCCGAACGGCGGCCAGCCGGCGCCGCGCCGCTCTTCCAGCAGGGTATTGGCGAGCGCTTGGTAATCGCCGGCGGCGGCCAGCTGCACCAGGTTGTGGTCGGTGTGGCGGCTCTGCATCAGCACCCGCCCGGGGCGGTCCTGGCGGCCGCTGCGGCCGGCCACCTGCAGCAGCAGCTGGGCGGCCTGCTCCGGGCCGCGGAAGTCGGCGCTCAGGAAGCCGGCGTCCATATTGGTGATCACCGCCAGGCTCAGGCGCGGGAAATGGTGGCCCTTGGCGAGCATCTGCGTGCCCACCAGCACCGCCGGTTCGCCTTTCTGGATCTGCGCCAGCTTGGCGTCCAGGCTGCCCTTGCGGCGGGTGGTGTCGCGGTCGATGCGCACCACCGGCGCGCCGCCTTTGACCTGCTCGCACTCCTTTTCCAGCAGCGCTTCCAGTTTTTCGGTGCCGGCGCCGGCGTCGGTGAGGTTGGTGGAGCCGCAGTCGCCGCAGCGCTGCGGCACCCGGTGCTGGTGGCCGCAATGGTGGCAACGCAGTTGCTGTTCGCTGCGGTGCCAGGTCATCAGGCTGTCGCAGCGCGGGCATTCGTCCTGCCAGCCGCAGTCCCGGCACAGAATCACCGGGGCGAAGCCGCGCCGGTTAAGGAACACCAGCGCCTGCTCGCCGCGCGCCAGGGTGTCGCGGATCGCCTTGAGGGCGGTGGGCAGCAGCGGCCGGTCCGGGGTGGTGTCGCGGGCGTCGAGCAACTCGATGGGCGGCGCGCCCGCGTCGCCGGCGCGGCGCGTCAGGCGCAGCCAGTGGTAGCGGCCGGTGCGGGCCAGGTGCAGGGTCTCCAGCGCCGGGGTGGCGCTGCCGTGCACCACCGGCACCGCCAGTTGCTGGGCGCGCCAGGTGGCCAGGTCGCGGGCGTGGTAGCGGAAGCCGTCCTGCTGTTTCAGGGAGGCGTCGTGGGTTTCGTCGACGATGATCAGCCCCGGGTGGGCGAGCGGCGTGAACACCGCCGAGCGGGTGCCGATGATAATGCGCGCCCGGCCGTCCCGGGCGGCCACCCAGGCGTCCAGGCGCTCGCGGTCGGTGAGCCCGGAGTGCAGCACCGTCACCGGCACCGCGAAGCGCTGGCGGAAGCGGCGCAGGGTCTGGGGCGTCAGGCCGATCTCCGGCACCAGCATCAGCACCTGTTTGCCGGCGGCCAGCACCGGTGCCATGGCCTGCAGGTAGACCTCGGTCTTGCCGCTGCCGGTGACGCCGTCGAGCAGGAACGGCTGGAAGCCCTGGGCCTCGACGATGGCGTGGATGGCGGCGCGCTGTTCCGGGTTGGCGGCCAGGGCCGGCTCGGCGAGCACTTCGGCAGGGGTGCCGGCGGCCTCCGGCTGCAGCTCCACCCGTTCCACCCATTCCTTGTCGCGCAGGGCCTGCAGCGCCGATTTGGAGACCGACAGCGCCTCCAGCATCGCCGGGGTCAGGCCGTCCGGGTGTTCCTTTAATACGGTGAGCGCCTGTAGCTGGCGGGGTGCGCGGGTCAGGCGGTCGTCGCTGACGTGGTGGCCACGGTCGGTGAGCCGCCAGCGCACCTCGCCGCCGGCCAGCGCCGGCTGGCCCTGGCGCAGCAGCGCCGGCAGCACGAACCCCAGCACTTCGCCGAGCGGGTGGTGGTAGTAGCGGGCGGCCCGCTCACAAAGGGTATAGAGCGCCTCGTCGATGACCGCTTCCTGGTCGAGGACGCGCTGTACGTTCTTGAGTTTGGCGAACTGGCTGGGCTGGTGGCCGTGGACCAGCCCCACCAGGGTGCGGCGGCCGAACGGCACCTGCACGCGGGCGCCTCGGGGCGGCGTCGGCGATCCCGCCGGCAGGCGGTAGTCGAAGCATCCCGGCAGGGGCACCGGCAGGGCGACCTGTATGATGGACTCAGAAGGCACGGAAGGTTCCGGTTTATCTCTTGCGCATCGGTGTCAAGCTGTTATGATTCGCGCTCACTTTTGCCCGGCGCAAGCAAGTGTGGTGCCCGACAGAGCGCAGTCCAGCGCAGGTTCGGGTGGCGACACCTGAAGGAGCTTTGCTATGAAATCAGAGATTCATCCCGATTACCAGGACGTGTCCATTACCTGCAGCTGCGGGAATGTGATCGAAACCCGTTCCACTCGTGGCGGCTCTTTCGAGGTGGACGTGTGCTCGCAGTGCCACCCGTTCTACACCGGCAAGCAGAAGCAGGCCGAGAGCGGTGGCCAGGTCGACAAGTTCAAGCAACGTTTCGGCGTGATCAGCTCAGGCAAGAAAAAGTAAGCGAGTCTGCTTCCACTGTTTCTTGCCTGCAAAAAGCACCCGCCAGGGTGCTTTTTGCGTTCGGAATCACGCGTCATACTCTTTTATCAGCCTAGACTGGCTTTGTCCCAGAGCGGGAAGCGGAGACCACCATGTCCGAGGATTTAAAAAAGGCGGCCCTGGAATATCACGCCAAACCGCGTCCGGGGAAGATCAGCGTTGAGGTGACCAAACCGGCCAAGACCAGCCGCGACCTCAGCCTGGCTTACAGCCCCGGCGTGGCGGAGCCCGTGCGTGAAATCGCCCGGGAACCGGAACTGGCCTATCGTTTCACCTCCAAGGGCAACCTGGTGGCGGTGATCAGCGACGGTACCGCGATCCTTGGCCTGGGCAATCTGGGCGCGCTGGCGTCCAAGCCGGTGATGGAAGGCAAGGGCATCCTGTTCAAGCTGTTCGCCGGCATCGACGTGTTCGATATCGAAGTGGACGCCGAGGACCCGCAGGCCTTCATCGATACCGTGGTGCGCATCCACCGCACCTTCGGCGGCATCAATCTGGAAGACATCCGCGCGCCGGAATGCTTCGAGATCGAGCGCGTGCTCAAGGAACTGTGCGACGTGCCGGTGTTCCACGACGACCAGCACGGCACCGCTATCGTGGTGGGCGCCGGCCTGCTCAACGCGCTGGAGATCCAGAAGAAGCGCATCCAGGACATCAAAGTGGTGTGCGTGGGCGCCGGTGCCGCCGGTGTCGCCTCCGTGCGGCTGCTGATCGAGATGGGCGCGCGCAAGGAAAACATCCTGGTGCTCGACCGCAAGGGCGTGATCCACAGCCGCCGCGACGACCTCAACCAGTACAAGGCGGCGCTCGCCAACGACACCGACAAGCGCACCCTGGACGATGCCGTGGAAGGCGCCGATGTGTTCATCGGTGTCTCCGGCCCGGACATGCTGACGCCGGAGATGGTCAAGAAGATGGCCGACAAGCCGATCATCTTCGCGCTCGCCAACCCGGACCCGGAGATCCGCCCGGAAGTGGCCAAATCGGTGCGCTCCGACGCCATCATCGCCACCGGCCGTTCGGACTACCCGAACCAGGTGAACAACGTCCTGTGCTTCCCGTACATGTTCCGCGGTGCCCTGGACGTGCGCTCCACCTCGATCAACGAGGAGATGAAGCTGGCGGCGGTGCACGCCATCGCCGAGCTGGTGCGCGAAGCGCCGCCCAAGGAAGTGCTGGACGCCTACGGCGGCGAGCCGCTCAACTTCGGGCCGGAATACATCATTCCCAAGCCCAACGACCCGCGCCTGCTGGGCCGGGTGTCGGCGGCGGTGGCCAACGCGGCGGTGGAATCCGGCGTGGCCCGCAAGGGTTACCCGTCCCACTACCCGCTCAATTCGCTCGACGAGATCTTCCCCGAGCTGTAAAGCGGACCGCTCGCTAAGCGCCAATCGAAAAGGGCCGGCATTGCCGGCCCTTTTTTATGCCTCTGGGAGCGGCCTCCGCCGCCTAGAAGATCTGTTCCGGCGAGCGGCCGTCGCCGCTGTGCGGCGCTTCCAGCTCCGGCACATTGTCCTCGCGGAAGTATTCGAAGATCGCGGCCTCGTTCTCCGGGCGGGCCTGCAGGCCGCTGTCCGGGTCGATGCGCACCGACACCACACCCGGCGGCTGCGGCGGCTGGACCTCTTCGACCCCTTCCAGGGCCACGCCCATGTAGTCGATCCAGGTGGGCAGGGCGGCGCGGCCGCCGTACTCGCCGTTACCCAGGGAAGCCGGGTTGTCGAAACCCACCCACACGGTGGCCACCAGTTCCGGTGAGTAGCCGGAGAACCAGGCGTCCACCTGGTCGTTGGTGGTGCCGGTCTTGCCGGCCAGGTCCGAGCGGCCCAGGCGACGGGCGTCGCTGCCGGTGCCGCGCTTGACCACGTCCTGGAGGATGGAATGCATCAGCCAGGCGGTGTTTTCGTCGATCACCCGGGGCGCCATGGTCGGCGGCGGCTGGATCGACTTGCCGTCTTCGTCGGTTTCCGGCTCCGCGGCGACCTCGCTGTCGGCGGTGACCACCGCGCAGGGGGCTTCGCAGCGCTCCACCCGCGGGGCCTTCCAGAGCACCTTGCCGTCCTTGTCCTCGATGCGCTCGATGAACCAGGGGTCCACCCGGTAGCCGCCGTTGGCGAACACCGAGTAGGCGCGGGCGATCTCCAACGGTGTCACCGAGGCGCTGCCCAGCGCCAGCGACAGGTCGCGCTGGAAGCGTTTGGTGGGCAGCCCGAACCGGTCCAGGGTGTTCATGGCCTGGCTGATGCCGACCTGGCGCAGGATGCGGATCGATACCAGGTTGAGCGAGCGGTAGAGCGCTTCGCGCAGCCGGGTCGGGCCGTAGAAGCGGTCGCTGGCGCCGGTCGGGCGCCAGGCGTCCTTGAGTTTGTCGTCGTCGAACACCAGCGGCGCGTCGTTAATAATGGTGGCCGGGGTGAAGCCGCTTTCCAGGGCGGCGGTGTAGATGAAAGGTTTGAACACCGAGCCGGCCTGGCGGCGGGCCTGCAGCGCGCGGTTGAACTTGGACGCATAGAAGCTGTAGCCGCCCTGCATCGCTTCCACGGCGCCGGTGTCCGGGTTCAGCGAGATCAGCGCGGACTGCGCCACCGGCAACTGCGCCAGACGCCAGCTGGGGTCGTCCTCGCCGCCGCCGTCCGGGCGCACGTAGACCACGTCGCCGGGGGCCAGCACGTCGGCGGCGGTTTGCGGCGCTTCGCCCACGTAGCCTTTATTGAGGGCCGGCCGTGCCCAGCGGATGGCATCCCAGTCCAGCACCACCTGCTTGCCGTCGCGCAGCAGTGCCGCCGCCTGGCGATCCCGCACGGCGGTCACCGCGGCGGTGCGCAGCGGGCCGAAATCGGCCTGGTCCTTGAACTGTTCCACCCAGGCGGCCAGGTCCTCGTCGAGTTCGTCGAGCAGGTCCGGCTCTTTCTCCTGGGCCATTTCCGGCTCCGGCTGGTCGGTGTCGGGGGCGGCCTCGGTGTCCCGCTCGGCGGGCCAGCCCAGCTCCGGCAGCTCGCCGGCGTCGATGCGCGCCAGCGGGCCGCGCCAGCCGTGCCGTTCGTCGTAGGCGTGCAGACCCTGGCGCAGGGCGGTGACGGCGGCGTTCTGGCGCTTGCTGTTGAGGGTGGTGATGATGCGCAGGCCCTCGGTGTACAGGTCCGGCTCCACCAGATCCTCCGCCAGCACCCGGGCGACCTCGCCCATGTAGGCGCCTTCCACCTCGGGCCGGGCGGCGTGATAGCGGGCGGTGACGGGCGCGGCCTGGGCCTGCTTCCGTTGCTCGCTGTCGATGGCGCCGGTCTCTTCCATGCGGAACAGGATCCAGTTGCGGCGCTGGCGGGCCCGCTCCGGGTTGGTGATCGGGTTATAGGCCGAGGGCGCCTTGGGCAGGCCGGCGATCATCGCCCACTGGGGCAGCGACAGGTCCTTGATCGATTCGCCGTAATAGACCTGGGCGGCGGCTTCCGCGCCGTAGGCCCGGTGGCCCAGGTAAATCTTGTTCAGATACAGCTCGAGAATTTCCTCCTTCTCGAGGATCCGTTCGATCTGGATCGCCAGCACGATCTCGTTGAACTTGCGCAGGAAGCGCTGCTCCCGGTCGAGGAAGAAGTTACGCGCCACCTGCATGGTGATGGTCGAGCCGCCGGAGCGTATCTCCTGGTAGCGCAACAGCTCCACGGCGGCGCGCAGCAGGCCCTTGGGGTCGACCCCGGGGTGCTCGAAGAAGCGCTCGTCCTCGGCGGCCAGCACCGCCTGGATGAACGGCTCGGGCACCTCCTCATAGGTGATCGGCTCGCGGCGTTTCTCACCGTACTCGGCGATCAGTTTGTGATCGCTGGTGTAGATACGCAGCGGGATCTGATACTCCACCTCGCGGATCGCTCCGGCGGCGGGCAACTGAGGCGCGAGGTATAAGTAGCAGGCGGCGAGGACCAGAAGAGCGCCGCCGGCACCGGCCAGGGCGAGGAGAACGAGGGAGCGGATCCAGACGACGGTAGAGCGCATAAAGTGGCAACTGCTGTGGCGATCAGAAGAAAGGGCTAGCAGACCCGTGAAGCAGGTCATTATACGGTGGAAAGGTTGTTGTGATCTAATATCTGTTCTGTTATTACTTACTCCTAAAGTGATTAGGCATAAGAATCACGTAAGTATATATTTTTGAAGTAAAAACATCTCTAAAACAATCACACGGGACGACGACTGTGCTGCCTTTTCTCAGAAAAAAGGCCCAGACACTGCTGGGGATCGATATCAGTTCCACCGCGGTTAAGTTGCTGGAATTGTCCAGAACGGGGAACCGCTACAAGGTCGAAAGTTACGGCGTCGAACCGCTAACGCCAAACGCCGTGGTGGAAAAGAACATCAATGACGTTGAGGGGGTCGGGGATGTGGTCGCCCGTCTGGTGGGCCGTGCCCGTCCGGGGATCAAGACGTCCGCGGTGGCCGTGCCCGGCTCGGCGACCATCACCAAGGTGATTGAAATGGACGCCTCGCTGAGCGAGGACGACATGGAAAATCAGCTCCGGGTGGAAGCCGATCAGTATATTCCGTTTCCGCTGGACGAGGTCCGCATGGACTTCCAGGTGGTCGGTCCGGTGGAGGACAACCCGGAGCGGGTGGAAGTGCTGGTGGTGGCGTCGCGCACCGAGAACGTGGAAATGCGCGCCGACGCCCTGGAGATCGGCGGGCTGCAGCCGAAGGTGGTGGATGTGGAGGCCTACGCCATGGAGCGGGCCTTTCAGCTGATCCTGCCCGGCCTGCCCAACGCCGAGGAGCTGGATACCGTGGCGGTGTTCGATATCGGCGCCACCATGACCACGCTCAATGTGTTCCACCAGGGGCGCAGCGTGTACACCCGCGAGCAGTTGTTCGGCGGCAAGCAGCTCACCGAGGAAATTCAGCGCCGCTACGGTATCTCCATGGAGGAGGCCGGGCTGGCGAAGAAGACCGGCGAGCTGCCGGAGGACTACGAAAACGAGGTCCTGCAGCCGTTTAAGGACGCCATCGTCCAGCAGATCAACCGCTCCCTGCAGTTCTTCTATGGTTCCACCCAGTTCAACGAGGTGAACTACATTCTGCTTGCCGGCGGCTCCGCCTCGATCGACGGCCTGCCCGACCTGATTCAGCAAAAGGTGGGCACCGGATGCTCCCTGGCCAATCCCTTTGCCGATATGGCATTGGCCAACAAGGTTAACGCCAAGGCGCTCGAGAACGACGCGTCAGCGATGATGATCGCCTGTGGCCTGGCCCTGAGGAGCTTCGAGCAATGACAACCATGATTAACCTGCTCCCCTGGCGCGAAGAGCGACGCAAGCAGCGCCAGCATGAGTTCATCGCCATGCTGGCGTTCGCCGCGCTGCTGGCGGGTCTGATTTTCTGGCTCTGGAAGGGCATGGTGGAAGGCCAGATCGCCGACCAGCAGACCCGCAATAACCATATCCAGAGCGAGATCGCCAAGCTGGATACACAAATCAAGGAAATCAACGAGTTGCAGCGCCGCCGTGACCAGCTGGTGGCGCGCATGAAGGTGATTCAGGAGCTGCAGGGCAACCGGCCGACCATCGTCTATGTGTTCGACCAGCTGGTGCGCACCCTGCCCGAAGGCGTGTACTACACGCTGGTGGAACGGACCGGTGACAGCTACCGGATCGAGGGGGTGGCGGAGTCCAACAACCGGATTTCGCGGCTGATGCGTAACCTGGCCGCTTCGGACTGGTTCGTGGAGCCCAACCTGCTCAACGTGAACGCTCTGGACGAGAGCCAGCGCGATGCCGACGGCGAGGACAGCGCCCAGGCCAACACCTTTGCGCTGACGGTGAAGCAAGGCTCGCCGCGTAGCGATGACGAGGAGGCCGGGCAATGAAAGCGTCCGAACTGAAGAACCTGGATGTGCGCGAGCTGATCGACGAGCTCAACAGCCTGGATTTCGAGAACGTCGGCGGCTGGCCGATGCCGGTCAAGATCGGTGCCGCGGTGCTGGTGTTCGGCTTCGTTCTCGGCCTGGGCTATTTCCTGAGCATCAAGGATCTCAATACCCGCCACGAGCAGCTGCAGCGCGAGGAAGTCACGCTGCTGGAAAGCTTCGAGCAGAAGGCGTTCCGCGCCCATAACCTGGACCAGTACCGCCAGCAACTGGTGGAGCTGGAAGCCAGCTTTGAAACCCTCAAGAGCCAGCTGCCCAAGGACACCGAGGTGCCCGGGCTGCTCGAGGACATCACGCATACCGGTCTCGGCAGCGGCCTGGAGTTCGAAACCATTGCCCTGAAGGACGAAATCGAGAAGGAGTTCTACGCGGAGCTGCCCATCGACATCAAGGTCACCGGGGATTACCACGGCTTCGGCGCCTTCGTGTCCGGGGTGGCGGCGCTGCCGCGCATCGTTACCCTGCATGATTTCAAGATCGTGCCGATCAAGGAAGAGGCCGGGTCGCGGGGCATGCTGGACATGTCGATCACCGCCAAGACCTACCGTTACGCCGGGGGCGATGACGACGGTGGCGGTCAGGGTACGGAGAAGAATAACCGGGCCAAAGGCGGCCGGTCCTGAGGGGAACGAACATGAATGGACGTAAATCCATTGCGTACGGATTGGTGCTGGTGGCGGCCGCCGCGCTGCTGCAAGGCTGCGGCTCCGGTGCCGGCATCAATGAGCTGGACGCGCGGATGACGGAGATCAAGGCGCGTCCGAGGGGCCGGATCGAGCCACCGCCGGAGTTCAAGCCGATCGCCACCTACACCTACGCGGCGCATAAGCTGCGGGCGCCGTTTTCGCGGCCGGTGGACGAAAAGCTGCTGGAGGTGCCGGAGGGACGTCCGGTGGAGCCGGATCTGAGCCGGCCCAAGCAATATCTGGAGGGCTTCAGCCTGGATGCGCTGGCCATGGTGGGCACCATCACCAAGCCCGGCAATCCTCTGGAAGCCCTGATCGAAGACCCCACTGGCTCGGTGACTCGGGTACGGGTGGGAAGTTACATGGGTAGGAACTTCGGACGCGTGGTGGAAGTGTCCAACGACCAGATCGCGCTGGTCGAGATCGTCCCGGATGGACAGGACGGCTGGGTGGAACGCTCCCGAAACATTTCGCTTGCTGAATAACCGCTGCTGGGGATGCCAGTTATGATTATCTTCACATCAACAAAAACAAGGGCTGCGTCCCGGCGTTGGGCGGCTTTGCTGCTGATGCTGGTGGGGTTGAGCGCGGCCACCCTGGGGCGAGCGGCGACGGTAACCGACCTGCGCGCCAACACCCTGCCCGGCGACGGCGTGGAAGTGCGCGTGTCCTTCGAGGGCGACGCCCCGGAGGTCAAGGGCTACAGCATTGAGCAACCGGCGCGCGTGGCGCTGGATCTGCTCGACACCCGTAACCAGATCGAGGTGAAAGAACACAATCTGGGCTCCGGCAATGTGCGCAGCCTGATGGTGCTGGGCGCCAAGGAAAGAACCCGTCTGATCTTCAATCTGGACCAGTTGACCGGCTATAAAACGCGGATCGAGGGCCAGGAACTGGTGATCACCCTGGGCGCGGACAACGCCACCCCGTCCATGGACCCGGCCAGCGAGACCGTGCAGCGCAAGGTGGCGCCCAGCAGCGCCGGCGTGCGTGATATTGATTTCCGTCGCGGCGACGACGGCGAAGGCCGCGTGCTGGTGGAGCTGGCGGACGACGCCATGCCGGTGGACGTGCGCGAAGAGGGCGGCCGTATCATTGCCCGTTTCGTGGGCGCCGATGTGGAAGAGGACCTGCTGCGCCGGCTGGACGTCAGCGACTTCGCCACCCCCGTGCAGTTCGTCGACACCAAGGAAGTGGACGGCAGCACCGTGATCACCATCGAGCCGGAAGGCAGCTGGGACTATCTGGCCTACCAGGCGGACAACCAGTTCAGCATCAATGTTAAGCCGCTCACCGTGGCCGAGAAGGACCGCCAGCGCCGCGATGCCTTCAAATACACCGGCGAGAAACTGTCGCTGAATTTCCAGGACATCGAAGTGCGCTCGGTGCTGCAGCTGATCGCCGACTTCACCGACCTGAACCTGGTGGCGTCCGACACCGTCAGCGGCAAGATCACCCTGCGCTTGCAGAGCGTACCCTGGGATCAGGCGCTGGATCTGATCCTCAAGACCAAGGGCCTGGACAAGCGCAAGGTAGGCAACGTGCTGCTGGTGGCGCCGGCGGACGAAATCGCCGCCCGCGAAAAGCAGGAGCTGGAAAGCCAGAAACAGCTGGCGTCCCTGGCGCCGCTGCGCACCGAGTACATCAGCATCAACTATGCCCGCGCCGAGGAGCTCAAGGCACTGATCACCTCTCAGGGCGGTGAAGGCTCCGCCCTGGTCAGCGGGCGCGGCTCGGTGACCGTGGACCAGCGCACCAACACGCTGATCGTTCAGGACACCGTGGCCAAGCTGCAGGAAATCCGCGGCCTGATTCAGCAGCTCGACATTCCGGTTCAGCAGGTGCTGATCGAAGCCCGGGTGGTGATCGCCAGCACCGACGTGGCCGACGAATTCGGCGTGCGCTGGGGTGGTCTCGCCTACGACGGCGACAGCCTGGTCAACGAAGGCAAGAGCGTGGCGATTTCCGGTCGCCAAACTTCCCTGCGCGAACTGCACTACGCCAATATCAACCGGGCAGACGACGGTTCCCTGGGTAAATTCAAGGCGTTCGACGAAGAGCAGAACAACGACCTGATCGTCGACATGGGCGTGGCCTCCCAGGAAGCCACCCGCTTCGCGATCGGTTTCACCTCCCTGGATTCCGGCCTGATCGAACTGGAGCTGTCCGCGCTGGAAGCGGAAGGCCACGGCGAACTGGTCGCCACGCCCAAGGTTCTGACCGCCGATCAGCAGCCGGCGGTGATCGCCTCCGGTCAACAGGTGCCGTTCAATGTGGCCACCGCCTCCGGTGCCACCGCGGTGGAGTTCATCGAGGCGGAGCTGCGTCTGGAAGTGACCCCGCAGGTAACCCCGGAAGGCGATGTGATCATGCAGCTCAAGGTCAACAACGACTCCCTGGGCACCGATACCAGCGCGCCGACGGTCAACACCAACCGGGTGGAAACCACGGTTATGGTCAATAACGGTGAAACCGTGGTTTTGGGCGGCATTTTCCAACAGGAAAAGATAGAATCCACGGTCAAAACCCCCTTCCTGGGTGATATCCCCTGGTTGGGCGCCCTGTTCCGCAAAAAGGTGAGCCGCGATAACAAGCAGGAACTGCTGATCTTTATCACGCCTCGCCTGGTGAAAGACGCAATGGCCAGTCGGTGAACCCAAAGGATTCCACGTCTCTGTATTTGGTCGGGCCCATGGGTGCGGGTAAAAGCACCCTGGGCCGGCACCTCGCCCTGGTTCTGGGCCGCCCGTTTTACGATTCCGACCGCGTGATCGAAGAGAAAACCGGTGCCGACATCCCCTGGATCTTCGATATGGAAGGCGAGGAGGGGTTTCGACGCCGCGAGCGCGACGTGATCGACGAACTGACCGGCATGACGGGTATCGTCCTGGCCACCGGCGGCGGCGTGGTCACCCAGGAGGAGAACCGCCGCCACCTCCATGAGCGTGGCTGCGTGGTCTATCTGTGGACGCCGGTGGAGGTGCAACTGGCCCGCACCCGCAACGACCGCAACCGGCCGCTGCTGCAGACCAGCGACCCGGAGGCCCGTCTTCAGGCGCTGTTCCAGGAACGCGATCCGCTCTACCGGGAAGTGGCGCACGGCGTGGTCTCCACCGCTTCCGGTAACCTCAAGAAAGTGACCGATCAGGTACTCGGTTGTCTGGCCGACCACGCCAGCCGATAATGCCCGCATTCCCACTCCGCTTTACGAGGCCGTATGCAGAAGCTTGATGTGTCGCTGGCCGAACGCAGCTACCCCATTTATATCGATCGCGGCCTGCTCGGGCAGGACCTGATCCGCCGCCATGTGCGCGGCAATCAGGTGATGGTGGTCACCAACGAGACCATCGCCCCGCTTTACCTGGACGCGGTCACCCGTGGTCTGGGCGACCTGCAGTGCGACACCCTGATCCTGCCGGACGGTGAGCAACATAAAACCCTGGCCACGCTGGAGCGTATTTTCGACGCCCTGATGGCCAACCGGCATTCCCGCACCACCACCCTGGTGGCGTTGGGCGGCGGCGTGATCGGCGATATGGTGGGGTTCGCCGCCGCCTGCTATCAGCGCGGCGTGGATTTTATCCAGGTGCCCACCACCCTGCTGGCGCAGGTGGATTCGTCAGTGGGCGGCAAGACCGCCGTCAACCATCCGCGTGGCAAGAACATGATCGGGGCTTTCCATCAGCCCCGCGCGGTGGTGATCGACACCGCCGTGCTCGACACCCTGCCGGAACGGGAATTCGCCGCCGGCATGGCGGAGGTGATCAAGTACGGCTTGATCCGCGATCCGGCGTTCTTCCAGTGGCTGCTGGACAGCCAGGCGGCGCTGGCTGCCCGCGACACGGCGCCGGTGGCGGAAGCGATCCTGCGCAGCTGCCGCAACAAGGCCGAGGTGGTGGCCGCCGATGAAACCGAGCAGGGCAACCGTGCGCTGCTTAATCTGGGCCACACTTTCGGCCACGCCATGGAGACCTTTACCGGTTACCGGGACTGGTTGCATGGTGAGGCGGTGGCCGCAGGCATGGTGATGGCGGCGCGCATGTCCCTGGAACTGGGCTGGCTGAAGCAGGCCGACCTGGACCGGGTGAGCGACAGTCTGGCGGCCTGGAAGCTGCCGGTGACCGCGCCGGAAGGGATGGCGCGGGCGGATTTCAGCGAGCTGATGGCGCTGGATAAAAAGGTACAGAACGGCCGCCTGCGGCTGGTGTTGCTGAACCAAATCGGTGATGCCCTGGTCACAGGCGAATACGACCCGAACGCATTGACGCGAACGCTCGAGGCCTTTTGTGAGAGATGAGGATTTTTTCTACGAGGGCGCCGAGCGCGGCGACCTTCTCGACGCCCTGAACGGCCACGCCCACGACGGCGCCACCACGGTGCTGGAAGGCGAGGCCGGCAGCGGCGTCTCCACCCTGCTGGGCATGCTCTCCATGTCCCTGGTGGGGGACTTCGAACTGATCCGCCTGGACGGCGCCGAGGAGCTGGGCGCCAACGCGGTGGTGGACGCCATGCTGGTGCACTTCGATATCGAGCGCGCCGACCTGGCCGACACCCTCAAACAGACGCTGGCCGACACCAGCCTGGTGATCGTGGTGGACAACGCCCACCTGGCCCCCTCCGAGGCCCTGGCCACCATGGCGTCGCTGAAGACCAAGCTGGGGCAGCGCCTCACCTATGTGTTCGGTGGCGAGCCGGGCAGCGCCGAGCACCTGCGTGACGCCGGGTTGAGCGTGGAAGACGTGCTGGTGCTGCCGCCGCTGGACGCGGACGACGTGGCCGTATTCGCCGATCAGGGCTTCGCCCTGGCGCTGGACGACCAGGAGGCCCGCGATCTGAGCGAAGAGAGCGACGGCCGCATCGCGGCGCTGCTGCCGATGCTGGAGGCAAGAGCCGGCGGCGGTGGCGGCCTGCTGGCCAACAAGCCGGTGCCCTGGCGGCACGGTCTGGCGGTGGGCGCGCTGGTGCTGGTGGTGCTGGTGCTGTGGCTGGCCAGCGGCGGTGACGACGAAGCCGAGCAGGATCAGGTGGTGAGCCTGGACCTGCCCAAGGAGCCGGTGGCCGAGGCACAAGATCCGGCGGAGCCGGCCCCGCAAGCCACGCAAAGCGAGAGTTCGGCACGCAGCGGCGAACGCGGCGACCCGGAAACCACCCGCCGCGCGCTGGCCGAATACCACGATTCCGCCCGCACCTTCGAAGAGGCGGAAAACGTGCCGGAGCAGGTGGCCGCCGAGCCGGCAGCGGAAGACGCGCGCACGCCGCCGGCGCCGGAAGCCCCGGAGCCCGCCGGTGAGCAGGCCGCCACGGCCGACGCTGAGCCCGCCGAGGCCGAACCCGCCGAAACCGCGCCTTCCGAGCCGCGCGCTACCCAAACCAATCCGGAACCCGCCGAAACGGCGCAGGAAGAAACGCCGGACACTGTTTCCAGCGGCGAGCCGCAATTGTCCGGGCTGGACGCCCGCCTCGGTTACCGGCAGGAAGACTGGCTGGCCACCCGCGACGATGGGGAGTGGTTTCTGCAGCTGGTGGCCACCGGCCGAGAAGACGGCGCGCGCGGGGTACTTGACCAGATCGACCGTAACGGCGCCTACTACCGGGCGGAACGGGGCGATGAACGGGTCTACCTGGTGCTGGCGGGCCCCTATTCCAGCCGTGACGCGGCTTTGGCGGCCCGGGACGAACTGCCCGAGGCGCTGCGGCGCGGCGGCCCCTTCCCGCGGGATATGGGCTCGATACGCAACGAATTGCGCTAGAGTTGCCCGCGGCGCGGTCCACCCGGCACTGTGCGGTTTGGACGGTGCCGTCTTCCCGTTTGTGGCTGATCGGCGCAAAGTGTAGAATGCACATCCCTTTTTTGCCGTCGCCGTCTTTTCGACGCCTGTTCCGCCTTCTGTAAGTCTCTGAATTTCAAGAGGAAAGGTTTTGATGCAGCAGAATTCCAAGCTGGTGCGTGGGCTCTATGAGCCCGGAGAATTCCGGGACAACTGTGGTTTCGGCCTGATCTCCCATATGGAGGGCAAGGCCAGCCACGAGCTCCTGCAAACCGCGATCGAAGCACTCACCTGCATGACCCACCGGGGCGGCATTAATGCCGATGGAAAAACCGGTGACGGCTGCGGTCTGTTGCTGAAAAAGCCCGACTCCTTCTTCCGCAAGGTGGCCGGCGAGCAGGGTATCGACCTGCCCGACACCTATGCCGTGGGGATGGTCTTCACCCACCCGGACGCCGAGCGCGCCCGCGCCCAGAAAGCGGTGCTCCAGGAGCAGATGGAAGCCCAGGGCGTCAACGTGCTGGGCTGGCGGGAAGTGCCCACGGACCCGTCCTGCCTGGGCGATCTGGCCAAGCAGTCGCTGCCCGGTTTCCACCAGGTGCTGGTGGCCGCCGAGGGCGACACCGACGACCAGCTCAACCGGCGTCTGTTCTTCGCCCGCCGGCACGCGGAAAAGCGCATCGAAGCGGACGGCTACTTCTACGTCTGCTCCCTGTCCTCGGCGGTGGTCTCCTATAAAGGCCTGATGATGCCGGTGGACCTGCCGGCGTTCTATCCGGATCTCAGCGACGAGACCATGGAAACCGCCATCGTGGTCTTCCACCAGCGGTTCTCCACCAACACCTCGCCGCAGTGGCCGCTGGCCCAGCCGTTCCGGTATCTGGCCCACAATGGCGAGATCAACACCATCCAGGGCAACCGCAACTGGGCGCTGGCGCGGGAGAACAAGTTCGAGAACGAACTGCTGCCCAACCTCAGCGACCTGAGCCCGCTGGTCAACCGCGAAGGGTCCGACTCCTCGAGCATGGACAACATGCTGGAAGTGCTGGTTTCCGGCGGCATGGACCTGTTCCGCGCGGTGCGCATGATGGTGCCGCCGGCCTGGCAGAACGTGGAAACCATGGACGCGGATCTGCGCGCCTTCTACGAATATAACTCCATGCACATGGAGCCGTGGGACGGCCCCGCCGGTCTGGTAATGACCGACGGCCGCCACGCGGTCTGCATGCTCGACCGTAACGGTCTGCGTCCGGCCCGCTGGGTAATCACCAAGAACGGCTTTATCACCCTGTCCTCCGAGATCGGCGTGTACAGCTATCAGCCGGAAGACGTGGTCGCCAAGGGCCGTGTCGGCCCCGGTCAGATTCTCGCCGTGGACATCGAGAAGGGCGAGCTGCTGCACACCAGCGATATCGACAACCGTCTCAAGGTGCGTCACCCCTATCGTCAGTGGCTCAAGGAAAGCGCGCTGCGCATTGAAGCCAACTACGACCACGAAGTGGAGCGTACCGACGACATCGATCCGCAGGATCTGCTGAGCTACCAGAAGTTCTTCCAGATCAGCTTCGAAGAGCGCGATCAGGTGATCCGTCCGCTGGCGGAAGCCGGCCAGGAAGCCACCGGTTCCATGGGCGACGACACCCCCATGGCGGTGCTCAGCGAACGCCAGCGTCCGCTCTACGATTATTTCCGGCAGCAGTTCGCGCAGGTCACCAACCCGCCCATCGACCCGCTCCGCGAAGCGATCGTGATGAGCCTGGAAACCTGCGTCGGTTCCGAACGGAACGTGTTCGAGGAAACCTCCGACCACGCCGACCGTGCGATCCTGTCCACGCCGGTGCTGTCGCATTCCAAGTTCACCAACCTGCTCAAGATCGACCGGCCCGGCTACGCCCACGCCCGTCTGTCGCTGCACTACCAGCCCGACCAGGGCCTGGAAAGCGCGGTCAAGGCGCTGTGCGAACAGGCCGCCCAGGCGGTGCGCGACGGCAAGATCATCCTGGTGCTGTCCGACCACGGCATTCAGCAGGACCAGCTCACCATCCACGCGCTGATGGCCACCGGCGCGGTGCACCACCACCTGACCGCCTGCGGCCTGCGCAGCGACGCCAACATCGTGGTGGAAACCGCCACCGCCCGCGACGCGCACCACTTCGCGGTGCTGTTCGGCTTCGGCGCCACCGCCGTCTACCCCTACCTCACCTACGACGTGATCGCGGACATGGTGAAAAGCGGGGAGCTGATCGGTGACCCGGTGGAGCTGCAGAAGAATTTCCGCAAGGGCATCAATAAAGGCCTGATGAAGATCCTCTCCAAGATGGGGATCTCCACCATCACCTCCTACCGTGGCGCCCAGCTGTTCGAAGCCGTGGGTGTCGCCAGCGACGTGGTGGACCTGTGTTTCCGCGGCGTGCAGAGCCGCATCGAAGGCGCCGGTTTCGAGGACTTCGAGAACGACCAGAAGATCATCGCCAAGGACGCCTGGAAGCAGCGCAAGCCGATCGACCCGGGCGGTGTGCTCAAGTACATCCACGGCAAGGAATACCACGCCTTCAACCCGGACGTGATCCATGCCCTGCACCGGGCCACCCAGGACGGCGACTACGACGCGTACAAGGAGTACGCGGCGCTGGTCAACGACCGCCCCATCGCCACCCTGCGTGACCTGCTGCACGTGCGCCAGGATGTGCCCGCCATCGACCTGGACGAGGTCGAGCCGATCGAGAACATCCTGCCGCGCTTCGACTCCGCCGGCATGTCCCTGGGCGCGCTCAGCCCGGAGGCCCATGAGGCCATCGCCACGGCGATGAACCGCCTCGGTGGCCGCTCCAACTCCGGTGAGGGCGGCGAAGACCCGGCCCGCTTCGGTACCGAGCGGGTGTCCAAGATCAAGCAGATCGCCTCCGGCCGTTTCGGTGTGACCCCGCATTACCTGGTCAACGCCGAAGTGCTGCAGATCAAGGTGGCCCAGGGCGCCAAGCCCGGCGAGGGCGGCCAGCTGCCCGGCGGCAAGGTGAACGCGCTGATCGCCCGCCTGCGGCATTCGGTGCCCGGCGTGACGCTGATTTCACCGCCGCCGCACCACGACATCTACTCCATCGAGGACCTGGCGCAGCTGATCTTCGACCTCAAGCAGGTCAACCCGGCGGCCCAGGTGTCGGTGAAGCTGGTGTCCGAGCCCGGTGTCGGCACGGTGGCGTCCGGCGTGGCCAAGGCCTACGCCGACCTGATCACTATCTCCGGCTACGACGGCGGCACAGCGGCCAGCCCGCTCACCTCGATCCGCTACGCCGGCTCCCCCTGGGAGCTGGGGCTGTCCGAGGCGCACCAGGCGCTGCGCGCCAACGACCTGCGCGACAAGATCCGCCTGCAGACCGACGGCGGCCTGAAGACCGGCCTGGACGTGATCAAGGCGGCCATTCTCGGCGCCGAGTCGTTCGGCTTCGGCACCGTGCCGATGGTGGTGCTGGGCTGTAAGTACCTGCGTATCTGTCACCTGAACAACTGCGCCACCGGCGTGGCGACCCAGCGTGAGGATCTGCGTCAGGAGCACTTTATCGGCGCCCCGGAACTGCTGATCAACTACTTCACCTTCGTGGCGCGGGAAGTGCGTGAACTGCTCGCGGCGCTGGGTGTGAAGAGCCTGCCGGACCTGATCGGCCGCACCGATCTGCTCGAGCGCATCGAAGGCAACACCGACAAGCAGAAGCGTCTGGACCTGACGCCCATGCTGCGCAACGACCACATCGCCGCGGACAAGCCGACCCACTGTCAGGTGGAGCGCAACGAGCCGTTCGACAAGGGCACGCTCAACCGCAAGATGGTGGAGGAAATGCGCACCGCCGTGGAGAACAAGTCCGGCGGCTCGTTCCACTACACCATCACCAACTGCGACCGCTCCGTGGGCGCCACCGTGTCCGGCGAAATCGCCAAGCACCACGGCAACCTGGGCATGGACCACGCGCCGATCCGGGCGCGCTTCACCGGCACCGCCGGGCAGAGCTTCGGGGTGTTCAACGCCGGCGGTCTGCACCTGTACCTGGAAGGCGACGCCAACGATTACGTCGGCAAGGGCATGGCCGGGGGCAAGGTGGTGATCCGTCCGCCCAAGGGCAGCCCGTTCAAGACCCAGGACACCGCGATCATCGGTAACACCTGCCTGTACGGCGCCACCGGCGGCAAGCTGTTCGCCTCCGGCACCGCCGGCGAGCGTTTCGGGGTGCGTAACTCCGGCGTGCACGCCGTGGTGGAAGGCTCCGGCGATCACTGCTGTGAGTACATGACCGGCGGCTGCGTCACCGTTCTGGGCCGCACCGGGCATAACTTCGGTGCCGGCATGACCGGCGGCTTCGCCTATGTGCTGGACGAAGACAACGATTTCTTCGACCGGGTGAACCCGGAACTGATCGAGCTGCACCGCATCAGCTCCGAGGCCACCGAATCCCACCGCAGCCATCTGCGCCACGTGATCCATGAATTCGTGGAAGAGACCGGCAGCGAATGGGGTCAGTACATTCTTGATAATTTCGATGCCATGAGCCGTAAATTCTGGCTGGTTAAGCCCAAGGCGGCCAGCCTGGAAGATCTGCTCAAAAGCACGCGTGCGAATCCGGCATAACGGGGAACAACATGGCTGAACGTTTAAACAACCATTTCCAGTTTCTTGATGTCCCCCGGGTGGACCCGAAGAAGAAGGACATCGAGCAGCGCAAGGACCGCTACGAGGAAATCTACTACCCGTATGAAACCCGGGAAGTGGAACACCAGGCGCATCGCTGTCTGCATTGCGGCAACCCGTACTGCGAGTGGAAGTGCCCGGTGCACAACTACATCCCCAACTGGTTGAAGCTGATCAGCGAAGGCAACCTGATGGAAGCGGTGGAGCTGGCGCACCAGACCAACTCCCTGCCGGAAGTGTGCGGCCGCGTTTGCCCGCAGGACCGTCTCTGTGAAGGCGCCTGCACGCTCAACGACGGCTTCGGCGCGGTGACCATCGGCGCCACCGAGAAGTACATCGCCGATACCGCCCTGGCCATGGGCTGGCGCCCGGACATGTCCAAGGTGGTGTGGACCGACAAGCGGGTGGCGGTGATCGGCGCCGGCCCGGCCGGCATCGGCTGCGCCGACGTGCTGGTGCGCAACGGCGTCAAGCCGGTGGTGTTCGACCGTTATCCGGAAATCGGCGGCCTGCTGACCTTCGGCATCCCCGAGTTCAAGCTGGAAAAGCCGGTGATGACCAAGCGCCGCGAAGTGTTCGAGGGCATGGGCATCGAGTTCCGCCTCAATACCGATGTCGGCACCGACGTGACCATCGATGAACTGCTGGAAGAGTTCGACGCGGTGTTCATGGGCATGGGCACCTACACCTACATGAAAGGCGGTTTCCCCGGTGAAGATCTGGACGGCGTGCACGAAGCGCTGCCGTTCCTGGTCGCCAACGCCAACCGCAACCTGGGCTTTGAAAAGGATCCGGCGGACTTCATCGACGTGAGCAACAAGCGCGTGGTGGTGCTGGGTGGCGGCGACACCGCCATGGACTGCAACCGCACCTCGATCCGCCAGGGCGCCGACAGCGTGGTCTGCGCCTACCGCCGCGACGAGGAAAACATGCCCGGCTCCCGCCGCGAAGTGGCCAACGCCAAGGAAGAGGGCGTGCAGTTCCTGTTCAACCGCCAGCCCATCGAGGTGGTCGGTGAAAACGGCAAGGTGGTGGGCGTCAAAGTGGTGGAAACCAAACTCGGCGAGCCGGATAACAACGGCCGTCGTCGTCCGGAGCCGATTCCCGACAGTGAGGAAGTACTGCCCGCCGACGCGGTGATCGTGGCGTTCGGTTTCCGTCCCAGTCCGTCCGACTGGTTCGACGCCAAGAACGTGGTCACCGACGAGGCCGGCCGCGTCACCGCCGTGGAGAAGCAGACCTTCCCGTTCCAGACCAGTAACGAGAAGATCTTCGCCGGCGGCGACATGGTGCGTGGCTCCGACCTGGTGGTGACCGCCATCTGGGAAGGCCGCGAAGCCGCCAAAGGCATCCTCGATTACCTGGACGTTTGAATTTTATGGTGCACGCGCCGCTGAAGAATGACCGCTTGTTGAAAGCCCTGGCCCGCCAGCCGGTGGACCGTACGCCGATCTGGATGATGCGCCAGGCCGGTCGTTATCTGCCGGAGTACCGGGCCACCCGGGAGCAGGCCGGGTCCTTCATGGACCTGTGCCGCAACGCGGAACTGGCCTGCGAGGTGACGCTGCAGCCGCTGGAGCGTTACCCGCTGGACGCGGCGATTCTGTTTTCCGACATTCTCACCATTCCCGACGCCATGGGGCTGGGTTTGTACTTCGAGCCCGGCGAGGGCCCCAAATTCCGCAAGACGGTGCGCACCGAGCAAGAGATTGCCGCGCTGCCGGTACCGGACGCGGAAGCGGACCTGGATTACGTGATGCGCGCGGTGAGCACCATTCGCCGCGCGTTGAACGGGCGGGTGCCGTTGATCGGCTTCTCCGGCAGCCCCTGGACGCTCGCCACCTATATGGTGGAAGGCGGGCCCAGCAAGGATTTCCGCCATCTCAAGGGGATGGTCTACAACCGGCCGGAACTGGCCCACGCGCTGCTCGACAAGCTGGCTCTGGCGGTGACCGATTATCTGAACGCCCAGATCCGCCACGGCGCCCAGGTGGTGCAGATCTTCGATACCTGGGGCGGCGCTCTGTCCGCGGAGGCCTACCAGACGTTTTCGCTGCGCTATATGCAGCGCATCGTCGACGGGCTGGAGCCGGACGCCGAGGGCCGCAAGGTGCCGGTGATCCTGTTCACCAAGAACGGCGGCTTGTGGCTGGAATCCATGGCGGATACCGGCTGTGACGCCCTGGGCCTGGACTGGACCATCAACATCGGCGAGGCGCGCCGCCGCGTCGGCGACCGGGTGGCGCTGCAGGGCAATATGGATCCGGCGGTGCTGTACGCTTCACCGGCGGCGATTCGCGCCGAGGTGGCGCGCATCCTCGATGACTTCGGCGACCACCCGGGGCACATCTTCAATCTGGGGCACGGCATTACGCCGGAAGTGGACCCGGAGCACGCCAAGGTATTTATCGAAGCGGTGGTGGAGCTGGGCGAGCGTAAATGAAAAGCGCGGCCCGAAGGCCGCGCGAGATTTCCAGACTCTCATGTCGGAAACGCACCCCCGGGCTCCGTGCCTCATCGGAGTGCGATTTCAGGCTAGCCCCGACGAACAAAGCCTGTCAATACGCCTTTGCGAAAGCGGCAACGAATTGCGGATGTCGCTTTGACCCTTTCCCAGTAGCGGTTCAGCTGCCGATTTTGCGCAGCTGATAGACGTTATGGGTGAGCGCCACCACTTCCCCTTTTTCGTCCTTGATCTCGGTATCCCATTCAAAATCGCATTTGCCGTTGGCGTCCGCCTCGGACTGGATGCGTTCGATTTCCTGATCGGTGATGCGCACTTCCACGGTCACATCGGTGGCGGCCGGGCGGCGGAAACGGATCCGCATGTCCTTGACGATCGGGTAGAAGCGCCGGGTGTCGAACGACGACATATAGATCGCGCCGCCGGGCAGCTCCGCGATGGTGTACAGGGCGCCGGCGTACATGATGCCGACGTGGTTCAGGTTGGGCGCCAGCGGCATCATCATCTTGCAGTAGCCACGGTCCACGTCCAGGGTCCGGGCGCCGCAGCGTTCCACGAACGGAAAGGTTTTATCGGACGCCGCTTTGATTTGTTCTTTTTGCTCTTCGCTTAAAGCCATGGGTCTCTCCTGATTGCCGTGACCCATGCTAGCAAAGGGCGTGGGCGGGGCGGCTGTCGCGAAGCGACAGCCGGGTGATGCTTCCGGTCACCGTAAGGTTCAGGACAGGGGGCGGATATCCGCTTCGGGGAAGTCGAGGTGGAAGTCCGGTAGGTACAGAGAGCCGCGTCCGCGGCCGTACTGCAACTGCGGAAAATCCTTCCCGTTGCCCCAGGCATCGCTCAGGCTGGCAACGCCCAGGCGACCCCGCACCGAGGGCGCGAAGACGAATTGCTGGTTGTCGCGCACCTGGCCCAGCCGGCGCCAGCGCTCGGGCAGCCAGGGTCCGAGTACGGGTAGGGCGGGACCGCGCCGCTTCAGGGTCAGACCGGCGATGTCCCGGTCCTGGTAGCGCACGGTCACGCTCTCGCCGTAGCGGGTTCGCTCGACCCGGAAGGAGGCCACGCGCTTGTCCAGGCCCCAGTTGCGGTTGCCGTTGCGGGCGCTGTCTTCGCTGGACACATAGATGCGGCCGATCGACCAGCGCCGGTGACCGTCCGGAAAGCGACAGGGCCCGGGCATGAACAACAACTCCCGGTACGGCCCCACCTCTGAACGCTGGTAATCCACGAACATGACCACCCCGAGGCGGCCGGTCGCCGGGCCGAGTGCTTCGGCGGTGCCGCCTTGCGGCCGACGCAGGGCATCGGGCATCGCCAGGGCGCACACGTAGGCGTGCCCTCTCAGCGTCCAGGGAGCGGGCGCGTCCATTCGACCTCAGGTCCTTTTGTCGAACAGCGCGTCGGTTTTCGCCGCGCAGATGAAGTCGTTACGGTGCAGACCGCCGATCTTATGGGTCCACCAGGTCACCGTGACCTTGCCGTATTCGGTGAGCAGGGCAGGGTGGTGCCCCTCCTCTTCGGCCAGGTCGCCGACCTGGTTGGTGAACGCGAGAGCCTGGGCGAAGTCCTTGAACTTGAACTGGCGCTGCAGTTTCTCTTCGCCGTCTTCCTCCACCTGTTTCCAGTCCGGAATCTCGCCGCGCAGCTTGCCCGCCTCCTCATCGCTGATACGGGGCGCGTCGGCGCGGCAGGCTTCGCAATGCTGTTGCTGTAGTGCCATGGGGAATCCTCCTTGTTGCTGGCAGCTTCAAGGCTACAAGCTTCCAGCGGCAAGCTCCAAGCCTGCCGCTTGCGCCGCTCAGCCTCTGCCCAGCAGGTCCCGGGCGATGGCGATGATCTGCATCTCGTCGGTGCCGGCGTAGATCTGCAGGATCTTGGCGTCGCGCATCAGCTGCTCCACGCGGGACTCGCGCATGTAGCCGTAACCGCCGTGCACCTGGACCGCCTCGGTGGACACGTCCATGGCGGTCTGGGCGGCGTACAGTTTCATCGCCGAGGCCTCCGCCAGGCTCATCTGCTTGCCGGCGGCGGTCATTTCAATATAGCGGAACACCATGTTCTGCAGGTTGGCGCGCGCCACTTCCATCTTCGCCAGCTTCAGCTGAATCAACTGGTTGTCGCCGATCGGGCGGCCGAACTGGGCGCGGTCACGGGCGTAGGCGGTGGACAGTTCCAGCGCGCGCTCCACCATCCCCAGGGCCATGGCGGCCACGCCGGCGCGCTCCTGCATGAAGGTGGCCTTGGCGCCGGAGCGGCCGTAGCCGGTCTCGCTGCCGCCGAGCAGGCGGTCGGCGCCCACCTTCAGGTCACTGAAGAACAGCTCGCCGGTGGGTGACGAGCCGATGCCCATCTTCTTGAACGGCTTGGACTGCTCCAGGCCTTCCATGCCGGCGTCGAGAATAAAGGACACGATCTTGCGGTCCTTGGGTTCCACGCCTTCCTCATCCAGCTTGCAGATCAGCACGATGGTGTCGGCGTAGGGGCCGTTGGTGATCCAGGTCTTGCTGCCGTTGATGATGTAGCCGCCGTTGCCGTCGCGCTTCGCCAGGGTCTTCATCTGGCCGAAGGCGTCGGAGCCGGAGTTGGGCTCGGAGATCGCCCAGGCGCCCACTTTCTCCAGGGTCAGCAGCGGCAGCGCCCAGCGCTCTTTCTGTTCGATGGTGCCCTTGCTCATGATGGCACCGCCGGTGAGCCCCATGGACACGCCCATGGCGGTCACCAGCCCCTGGGCGTGGCGGCTCAGTTCGATGATCGGGATCATAGTCATCGCCGCCTGATCGCCGGCGCCCTCGGAGGGGCCGTCCTTCTTCTTGGTGGGGGCGTCCTCGCCGTTTTTGTCGGCGGCTTTCTCGCGGGCGATCTGCTTCTCGTAGTTCTGCGTCGCCATCACGTCCATGCCGAAGGTTTTGATCATCTTGCGCAGGATGTCGTAGGGCGGCACGCCGTTGTATTCGATATCGTCCAGGTTGGGCACCACTTCCTTGGCCACGAAGTCGCGCACCATCTTCTGGATCATCTGCTGTTGTTCGTTCCACTCGATCATGAGGCTTCCCAGGCAATGAGTTAATGCCCTGGGACGCTATCAGGCGCCCGCCGGGCCGTCATTGATCAAGGGGAGCGGCGGAGTTGATGGAAAAGGTCAGGAGGCGCGTCGGATCACGTCGATGCGCGGCACCGGCTCGTAGGTCACGCCCATGATCAGGGCGTCCGGGCCGGCGCTGGAGGCGGCCATGTCGATGTCCTGGGGGCGCAGGCGCGGGTGGCTGCCGTCCAGGAATTTCTTCGCCGCGAAGGCATTGCGGGTGCGCTCGCGGGCCTGCTCCAGGCTGATGCCCTCGCCGCCCAGCAGGCCACGGATGTATTCCGCGCAGGCCACGTCCTCGTCGCCGGTGGGGTGGGACGCCACCAGCACCACGGTGTCCGGGTTCTGTTCGCGGATGTAGTTGGCGGTGGCTTCGGCGTTGATCAGCGCGCCGACCAGCACCTGGCGGCTGTCGCGGGCGCGCAGGGTGGCGGCCACGCCGTTGGTGGTGCGCATGATCAGATAGCGGCCGCGCACGTCGGTGTGGCGTATTTCCCAGGGCGAGTTGCCGTGGTCGAAGCCGTCGATGGGCAGCGCCTGCACCTCGCCCACCAGCAGGCCTTCCCGGTAGTCTTCGCGCAGCCGGAAAGCGTCGTCGGCGCTGGACACCGGGTAGATATGGCTGGCACCGCCCAGAAACGCTTCGTGGCTGGTGGTGAAGGCACGGATCACATCGATGATCACGGTGATGCCGTTGATGTTGTGCGGCGGGTTATGCCCTTGGGCGATGCTGATTTTCATGGGCGCGACCGTTTGCGGAACGAAGAGGGCATTATGAAGGACCCGTGGTGTCTGATGCCAGACAGGCGAAAATAACGTCTCTGGGATCCTGCCGGCCGCCTTTGGCGGCCTTTCGCGAGCCGGGCTCGCTCCCACAAACCGTACTTTGTAGATGGCGTTAGCGCTCTTGCTGCAGGGTTCTCGCCAGGGCCCAGACGCGCACTTCCTTGGCGCCGCCTTCGAGCAGCGCGCGGCTGGCGGCGCGGGCGGAGGTGCCGGTGGTCATCACATCGTCGATCAGCAGAATCCGGCGGTATTGGGCGCCGGGCCGCGCCAGGAAGGCGTGGCGCAGGTTGCGCACCCGTTCCGCGCGGCCCAGCCCCTGCTGATGGCCGGTGGGCCGGTGGCGCAGCAGCAGCGGCGCCACCGGACGCTGCCAGTGGCGGGCCAGTATCAGCGCCAGCCGCTCCGCCTGGTCGAAGCCTCTCGCCAGCCGGCGCCGCCAGTGGGCGGGCAGGGGGCAGAGCACCTCGGCGTCCGGCCAGGGCAGCGGCTGCTCGCGCAGCAAGGGTTCCAGGGCCCGTTCCGCCGGCAGGCAGCCCCTGTGCTTGTAGGCGTTGATCAGCCGGTCCAGCGGAAACTGATAGACCCAGTGGCAGTAGGTACTGGTGAACGGCGGCGGCCGCCGCAGGCAGCGTCCGCACAGCCCCCCTTGCTCGGTGCCGGGCAGCCCGCAGCGGCAGAGCGGGTCGTACAGGGCGCCGCCGTCACGCAGCTCGCCGGCGCACAACCGGCAAAGGCCCTGTGGGCTGCGCCGGCCGCACAGCAGGCAGGGTTCGGCAAGGTCGAACAACATCCGTGTCCTCCGTCTTCCTTGGTGTCGGGTGCCATCATCATCGGCGCGGCGGCCGGGCCCTGCCCAGCCGACATCGACCCAAAGCCGTGTAGGTCATGGCTGGAAATCCGGTAAGCCAAGTAGCAGCGGGTTCACGTAGTTTTGACATGAAGATAAGAATGGTTATCATTGCCGCCCAGTGACGTAGCCAGGTCCACCCCAGCCATCGTCGAAAACACCAACTGGGGGACTGCTATGTCTGCGTTACGTTTTACCCGCCTCTCCATCTGTCTGATCCTGGCCGGTAGCGCCAACCTGTACGCCGCCGACGACGATACCGATGACACCCACGAGCTGGACGCCGTCGACGTGGTCGGCGCTTCGGTGGACGGCTATGACGCCGGCATGATCACGGAAGGGTCCGGCAGCTACACCAGCGGCGCCAGCAACACCGCCACCCGCATGGTGCTCTCGCCCCGGGAAACGCCCCAGTCGGTGACCGTGATCACCCGTGAGCAGATGGAGGACTTCGACCTCAACAGCGTCGCCGAGGTGATGCAGCGGACCCCCGGCGTCACCGTCAACGCCCAGGACACCGAACGGCTCACCTTCAGCGCCCGCGGCTTCGAGATCACCAATTTTCTCTATGACGGCATGCCGTCCATGCGCAGCAGCACCCTGGGCAAGCAGAGCGCCCACGCGGACACCTTTATCTACGACCGCATCGAAGTGCTGCGCGGCGCCAGCGGCCTGCTGCACGGCATCGGCAACCCGTCCGCCACCATCAACCTGGTGCGCAAGAAACCCACCCGGGAATTCGCCGGCCAGGCGGGCCTTTCAGCCAACAGCTGGGACGGCTACCGGGGCGAGCTGGACCTGGGCGGCCCGCTGACCGAAGACGGCCGGGTACGCGGCCGCTTCGTCACCGCTTACCAGCAGGGCGAGTCTTTTCTCGATCATTACGAGAATGAAAAGCAGGTGTTCTACGGCGTTATCGAGGCGGACCTGTCCGAGGACACCATGATCACCCTGGGCGTGGATTCCATGGACTACGACCCGGAAGGCTCCACCTGGGGCGGCGTGCCGCTGTTCTACAGCGACGGCGGCATCGCCGATCTGGACCGGGACACCAACCCGGCCACCGACTGGAGCAGCTGGGCCCAGGAAGCCCGCACCGCCTTCGTCAATCTGGAGCACCAGTTCAGCAGCGGCTGGTACGGCAAGCTGGCCTACACTTACCAGGAAAACAACTACGACGCCCAGCTGGCCTCCGCCGGCGGCGGCACCCTGAACCGCGACGGCAGCGGGCTCACGTTCTGGTCCGGCCGCTATCTGGAGGACAAGAAGCAGCATACCTTCGATGCCTACGCCAACGGGCCCTTTGAACTGTTCGGCCGGCACCATGAGCTGATCGTCGGCGCCAGCTATTCGCGCAGCAAGGTCGACTACATCGGGCAGCCCTCGGTGAACTTCGACAGCACTCTGGACAATCTCTTTACCTGGGACGGCGACCGGGCCAAGCCGCTGTGGGGGGATATCAACACTGACGAAAACGAGCGCGCCTCACAGACCGGCCTGTACGCCACCGCCCGCTTTAAACCCACCGACGATCTGGCGGTGATCACCGGCGCCCGCGTGGTGGATTGGCGCGTCGACCGGGGCGGCTTCAACTGGAGCGGTGACTTCGCCGAGCGCTACCAGGAAAACGGGGAAGTGGTGCCCTTCGCCGGCGTGGTGTACGACCTCACCGACCGGCACTCCGTCTACGCCAGCTACACCAGCATCTTCCAGCCACAAACCCAGCGGGACCTGAACAACCGGATACTCGATCCGGAAGAGGGCAACAGTTACGAGGCGGGTCTGAAGAGCGAGTTCCGCGACGGCCGCTTGAACACCAGCGTCGCGGTGTTCCGCGTCGATCAGGACAACCTGGCCGAGGGCACCGGCCAGCCGATCCCCGGCGGACCGCCCAATTCCGAGGCCTACCGGGCCGTGGACGGCGCCCAGACCAACGGCTTCGAGCTGACCGCCTCCGGCGAGATTCTGCCGCGCTGGCAGATGCTGGCCGGCTACACCCACCGGGTCACCGAGGACCCGGACGGCGACGAGCTGAACACCACCTCCCCGGAGGAGATGGTGCGCCTGTCCACCCGCTACCGGTTGAGCGGCCGGTTTGACGGCCTGACGGTCGGCGCCGGCGTGGCCTGGCAAAACCGGATCTACGCCTTCGTCGACCGCCCGGGCCAGAGTGGTCAATACAAATTCGTCCAGGACAGCTACACCCTGGTGGACCTGATGGCCCGCTACCGCTTCAGCCCGGCCCTGGCGGTGACCGCCAATGTCAGCAACCTCACCGACGAGAAGTACTACAACAACCTGGGCTTCTATAACGGCGGCTACTACGGCGACGCCCGTCAATACAGTCTCAAGCTCAACTACAACTTTTAGGAGCATAACTGGTTAATAAGTGGTCATTGGTTAACCTTGTTACTTGTTGGAAGTTGACAGGGGCCGGCGCGCTGCTAGTCTGATGCGGACTGTTCAGAGAGATTTCATCATGACTGTAGCCGCCGCCACGCCCCTGTCCGACGCCGCCCCGAACGCCGTACGCCACGATTGGCACCGCGGTGAGATCGAGGCGCTATTCACCCTGCCGTTCAACGACCTGCTGTTCCGGGCCGCCTCCGTGCACCGCCAGCACTTCGATCCCAACGCGGTGCAGGTCAGCACGCTGCTGTCGATCAAGACCGGCGCCTGCCCGGAAGACTGCAAGTACTGCTCCCAGTCCGGCCACTACAACACCGAGCTGGAAAAAGAGAAGCTGTTGGAAGTGGAGCGGGTGCTGGAAGAGGCGCGCGCCGCCAAGGAAAAAGGCGCTTCGCGGTTCTGCATGGGGGCCGCCTGGCGCAGCCCGCGCGCCAAGGACATGCCCTATGTGCTGGACATGGTGCGCCAGGTGAAATCCCTGGGGCTGGAAACCTGCATGACCCTGGGCATGCTCGACGAGGGGCAGGCACAGAGCCTGGCCGAGGCCGGCCTGGACTACTACAACCACAACCTGGACACCTCGCCGGAATACTACGGCCAGGTGATCACCACCCGTACCTACAGCGACCGCCTGACCACCCTGGCCAATGTGCGCGACGCCGGCATGAAGGTGTGCTGCGGCGGCATCGTCGGCATGGGTGAGAACCGCAACGACCGGGTCGGCCTGCTGCAGCAGCTGGCCAACCTGCCGGAGCATCCGGAGTCGGTGCCGATCAACATGCTGGTGAAGATCGAAGGCACGCCGCTGTCCGACGTGGACGATCTGGACCCGTTCGAGTTCGTGCGCACCGTGGCGGTGGCGCGGATTCTGATGCCCAAATCCTATGTGCGGCTGGCCGCCGGGCGCCAGGAGATGAACGACGAGGCCCAGGCCCTGTGCTTCATGGCCGGCGCCAACTCCATGTTCTACGGCGAGCGTCTGCTGACCACCGATAACCCGGAAGCCACCCACGACCATCAGCTGTTCCAGCGCCTGGGCATCCATTCCCTGGACCCGCGCCACGAAGCCTCCGACGAGGCCCACGAGGAAGCGCTGCGCCAGCAAGTGGCGGAGAACGAAGCGGCGCAGAGCGGCTTGTACCACGATGCGCTGGCGTACAGCGGGCAGAGCCGGCGCGGCGCCAAGCACGTGCTGGACAAGGACACCGGCCGCCCTGCCCACCGGAAGCTGGACGCCTGAACCGCGCGGAGTCACTCCCTTGGCTTTCGATCTCACGGCGCGCCTGGACGAACGGCGCGCCCGGCAGCGCTTCCGCCAGCCGACGCTGATGGACGGCCCCTGTGGCCGCACCGCGGTGGTGGACGGCCGCGAACATCTGAACTTCTGCGCCAACGACTACCTGGGCCTGGCCGGCGACCCGGAGGTGGCGGCGGCGTTCCGCGACGCCGCCGACCGCTGGGGCGTGGGCAGCGGCGCCTCCCACCTGGTGTGCGGCCACCAGCGTCCGCACCAGCAGCTGGAAGAGGCCCTGGCGGCGCACACCGGTCGCGAGCGGGCGCTGCTGTTCTCCACCGGCTACATGGCCAATATCGGCGCCATCACCGCCCTGGTCGGCAAGGGCGACGCTCTTTTTCAGGACCGCCTTAACCACGCCTCCCTGCTGGACGCGGGCCTGCTCAGCGGCGCCCGCTTCCGGCGCTTCGCCCACAACGATGCCGCCGCCCTGGCCGGACAGCTGGCGCGCAGCGACGCCGGGCGCAAGCTGGTGGTCACCGACGGTGTGTTTAGCATGGACGGCGACCAGGCGCCGCTGGCCGCCTATCTGGACGCCTGCGAAGCGGACGATGCCTGGTTGATGGTGGACGACGCCCACGGCCTGGGCGTGCTGGACGGCCAGGGCCGGGGCACCGCGTTCGCGCAGGGGGTCAATGGGCGGGTGCCGGTCTACATGGGCACCCTCGGCAAGGCGCTGGGCACCGCCGGCGCCTTTGTGGCCGGCTCCAACGAACTGATCGAAACCCTGATCCAGTTCGCCCGCACCTATGTCTACACCACCGCCATGCCCGCCGCCGTGGCCGCCGCCACCCTGGTGAGCCTGGACAAGGCGCGCCGTGAACCGCAGCGCCGGGCGCATCTGAACGCCCTGATCCAGCGGTTCCGCCGTGGCGCCGCCGAGCTGGGCTATACGTTGATGGATTCCGACACCCCCATTCAGCCGATCCTGATCGGCGACGACGGCGCCGCGCTGGCGCTGAGCCGCGCCCTGGCGGCGCACGGCGTGCTGGTGTCCGCGATCCGCCCGCCCACCGTGCCGGAGGGCCAGGCTCGCCTGCGCGTCACCCTTTCCGCCGCGCACCGGGAGGCGGACGTGGACCGTCTGCTGGGCGCCCTGGAGGACAATGCATGCCGCGTCTGATTCCTTTCCACAACACCTACAAGGCCACTGGCGTCAGCGACGACCAGGCCCGGGACATCGTGCTGATCCACGGCTGGGGCCTGCACGCCATCGTCTTCGACGACATCGTGCCGGCGCTGCTGGAACGCTTCCGGGTCACGGTGGTGGACCTGCCGGGGATGGGGCAGAGCCCGCTGCCCAATGACCCCTACACCCTGGACTTTCTGGCCGACCAGGTGGCCGCGGTGATGCCGGCGCGCGCCCATCTGCTGGGTTGGTCCCTGGGCGGGCTGGTGGCGTTGCGGCTGGCGCTGGATCACCCGGACCGGGTGCAATCGGTGGTCACGGTGGCCACCACGCCGCGCTTCACCGCCGCCGACGACTGGCCGGCGGCGATGAAGCCGGACATCTTCAACGCCTTCGAGCAGATGTGCCGCGAGGATTACGAAGGCACCCTGGTGCGCTTCCTGGCGCTCAACTGCAAGGGTGCCGAGAGCATGCGCCAGGACGTGGCGCGGCTTAAGGAGATTCTCTACTTCTGCGGGCTGCCCGCCCACCGGGCGCTGCGCGAAGGGCTCGCGATTCTGCGCGACACCGACCTGCGCGGCGACCTGGCGGCGCTGGAAGTGCCGCTGCGTATGATCTTCGGCGCCCGCGACAACATCGTGCCGGCGGCGGCCATGGCCGCGGTCGAGCCGCTGCTGAACGAGCGCGGCGACACCGCGCTGATCGAGCAGGTCGCCCATGTGCCGTTCCTGTCCGCCCCCGATACCTTTACCCGGGCCGTTTATGACTTCTATCGCCGACACCAGCTCATTGATGGATAAGGCGGCGGTGAGCGACCGTTTCGGTCGCGCCGCGCCCAGCTACGACGCCCACGCCGGCCTGCAGCTGGCCTGCGCGCTCAGCCTGCTGGACATGGCGCCGGCGGAGCTGCCCGACAGCCGCGCCCTGGAGCTGGGCTGCGCCACCGCGCCCCTGGCCCGGCGTCAGCAGAGCCGCTGGCCGGACAGCCGCTGGCTGGCGGTGGACCTGTCGCCGTCGATGCTGGCGGAGGCCCGGGCGCGTGGGCGCACCGGCGAGCGCTTCCAGCCGCTGTGCGCGGACGCGGAAAGACTGCCGCTGGCCGACGCCGGCCTGGGGCTGGTGTATTCCAGCTTCGCGTTGCAATGGTGCCTGCCGGCGCGGGCCATGGCGGAAGCGGCCCGCGTGCTGGTGCCCAGCGGCCACCTGTTGCTGGCGGTGCCGCTGGCCGGCTCGCTGCACGAATTGCGCGACAGCTGGGCCGCCGCCGACGGCACCCGCCGCCCGCGCCTGAACCGTCTGCCGGCGGAGACCGACTGGCGCCGGGCGCTCGAGGGCGCCGGCCTGTTCCCCCAGCAATGGCGGCGGATGGCGTTCACCGAGCACTATCCGGACGTGAGAACCCTGGTCCGGGCCTTCAAGGCCACCGGCGTCGACCATGTGCAGGGCGGCGCTACCGGCCTCACCGGCAAAGCGGCCTGGCGGGCCCTGTGCGACGCCTACGAAGCACGCCGCCAGCCGGCCGGGCTGCCGCTCACCTGGGACGTGCTGTTCGTAGAAGCAATCAAGGAACCCCATGGCTGATACCCCTTCCCCCGAACGTCCCCCGCTGCCCGTTCTCAAGGGCGTGTTCTTTATCACCGGCACCGACACCGAGGTGGGCAAAACCTGGGTCAGCTGCCGGCTGCTGGAACGGGCCCGGGAGGCGGGCCTGAGCTGCTATGGGCTGAAGCCGATCGCCGCCGGCTGTGAGGAGACCGCCGACGGGTTGCGCAACGAGGACGCCGTGAATCTGATGGCGTCCTCGTCCGTGGCGCTGCCCTATGACGTGGTCAACCCGGTGGCGCTGAAAGCGGCCATCGCGCCGCACATCGCCGCCCGGCAGGAGGGGCGTCGGATCAGCCTGTCGCAACTGGCCGGCTATGTGCGCGGGGCCCTGAGCAGCCATCCGGCGGATCTGGTGCTGGTGGAGGGCGCCGGCGGCTGGCGGGTGCCGCTCAACGACCGGGAAATGCTGTCTGCCTTGGCGGTGGAGCTGAATCTGCCGGTGATCCAGGTGGTGGGCATGAAGCTCGGCTGCATCAGCCATGCGCTGCTCACCGCCGAGGCGATCCAGGCGGACGGGCTGCGCTATACGGGCACGGTGGCCAATTGCTTCGGGGATATGGACGTGCGGGAAGAAAACCTGATCACCCTGCGGCAGCACCTGCCGGGGGCGTTCACGGTGATTTAGCGCCCGGCGTGGCCGGGCGCCGCCGCCGTCGTCAGACGTTCGGGTTCAGGGTGTAGGTGCCGGTCACGCTGGCCTGATCGAGAATGTGGCCCTGCATGGCTTCCACCACCTGGGGGCCGCGAATTTCACCGCTCAGGCCCAGGGACGTCACGTCCAGCGCATAGACGGTGAAGGTGTAATGGTGCAGCCGCTCGTCGTTCCAGGGCGGGCAGGGGCCGTCGTAGCCGCCGTAGACGCCTTTCATGTCCGGGTCGCCGGCCAGGAAGTCGGTGTAGTCGTTGGCGCCGCGAATGCCTTTCGCGGTTTGCCCGATCTCCTTGCCGCGCGGTACCACGCCGTCGGCGTCCTCGCCTTCATCGATCTGCCGCACGTCGGCGGGTATATCCACCAGAACCCAGTGGTAGAAATCCGCCCGGGGCAGATCCGCGGGCACGGTTTTGCCGTCCTGGTTCACGTCGGAGGCATCGGTGGGTGCGTCCGGGTCCACCACCAGCAGGGCGAAGCCACGGGTGCCTTCCGGTACACCGTCCCACACCACCTTGGGGTTGCGGTTGTCGCTCAGGCTCATGTGTTCTTTGGGATCGGGTACCGCGAATGCGAACGGGCCGGGAATCGGCTGGCCTTCGTTCACGCCTTCCACAGTAATGCGCATGCTCTCCTCCTGATTGGCTTAAAAGTGCCGTTCCAATAATACGGCCTTCCCCAGCATTGCGTCTCCGGCACCGGTAATTCAAGCCCCGTGCGCCGTTGATTTCACGGAACCGCCGCCGCTTCGTCATCACCTTGTCAATCTTCGCTGGGCGTTTACACGGTTTTACAGAGCGCAACAGTTTAGTACGGCCGTGCAACTGTTTAAGTGCAACTTCCTGCTTACGCTTTGCCTTCATTCTTTATTGAGGGCCTGTTCACACTACTTGCATCACGCCTGTTGCGGCTAAAAAGCCACCCATCAAGGCGCGAGAAGAGAAGTTTGGTGACTCCAAATGAACGACGAGCAACGCGGAGGGGTGGCTTTTTAGCCGCAACCCGAAGGGCTGGAGCCCTTTTTGCTCCCAGCGTCGTTGTCGGTCGCTTATTTGGAATGACCAAACGGCGCTCCCTCCGCCTAGCTGGAAGCAAAAAGGGCATCCAGCAGGCGCGATGCAAGTAGTGTGAACAGGCCCTAGGGAGATCGGGGTATGGATCGCAAGCGTCGTCGTCTGGTACAGGCCATGGCCGTGGGCAGTGCCGCCACCTGGGTAGCCGGTTGTGGTGGGGGGAGTTCATCCGATTCGCCGCCGCCGTCCTCGGCGGCGCCCAATCAACCGGAAACGCCGGAGACCCCGGCGCCCTCGGAGCCCCGGGTTCCGCGGGTGGACTTTTCCCACGGGGTGGCGTCCGGTGATCCGCTCGCCGACCGGGTGATGCTGTGGACCCGCGTTACCCCTCGGGAGGAGACGGCGGGCCCAATACCGGTCACCGTCACGGTGGCCCGGGACGCGGCGCTGCTGGATCCGGTGGCGCGCTTTGAGACGCAGGCCGACGCCGAGCACGATTTCTGCGTCAAACAGGACGCCACCGGGCTGGAAGCGGGGCGCTGGTATTACTACCGGTTCAGCGTGGCGGACCAGCGCTCGCCCATCGGCCGCACCCGCACCCTGCCGGCGGCGGACCGCTACGTGGACCGGGCCCGGTTCGCGGTGGTCTCCTGCGCCAACATTTCCCACGGCTACTTTTCCGTCTACAAGACCCTGGCCGAGCACGGCGATCTGGATTTCGTGCTGCACCTGGGCGACTACCTGTATGAATACGGCATCGGCGAGTACGGCGACGTGCCCGACCGGGACCCGGTGCCGCCCCACGAAATGGTGACCCTGGAGGATTACCGTCAGCGCCACGCCCAGTACAAGGGCGACGTGGACCTGCAGGCGGTGCACCAGCAATACCCGATGATCGTGATCTGGGACGACCACGAAAGCACCAACGACAGCTACCAGGACGGCGCCGAGAACCATCAGCCGCTCACCGAAGGCGACTGGGAGACGCGCAAGAACATCGCCCGCCGGGTGTATTTCGAATGGATGCCGATTCGCGAACAGAACCCGGGGGATGTCGCCACCATTTACCGGCGCTTCCAGTTCGGCGACCTGATCGACCTGAGCATGCTGGACACCCGCCTGGAGGGCCGCGACGAGCCCCTGTCGTTGCCGTTCGACCCGGCCCGCAACGATCCGGAGCGGCGCCTGATCAGCGACACCCAGATGCAGTGGCTGCTGGACGGCCTGAGCGCGTCCACCGCCCGCTGGCGGTTCATCGGCCAGCAGGTGATGTTCGCCCAACTCAACATCGCCGAGATTCCTTCGCTCAACGAGCACGCGCCGCAACTGCGCGGCAATCTGTCGGCCATCAACATGGATCAGTGGGACGGCTACGCCGCGGACCGCTTGAAGATTCTCAACCACCTGGACGACAACAACATCGACAACGTGGTGATCCTCACCGGCGATATCCATACCTCCTGGGCCAGCGAAATCTATCGCAATCCGGGTACCTTGCTCGGCGACCTGTTTGACGCGCCCCTGGCCGCGGAATTCGTCACCCCGGCGGTGACCAGCCCGGGCTTTCCGGAAGGCGCGGCGGAGCTGGCCGGCGTCGCCGTGCCGGTGGTCAACCCGCACATCCGCTACGTGGAAGCCAAATCGCGCGGTTTCATTCTGATGGACGTGAACCACCAGCGTGCCCAGGCGGAGTTCTATTACGCCCGCGACATCGAGTCCTTCGACCTGCGCGGGCAGATCGACGAAAGCAAAACCAAATTGGTGGCGGTGTACAGCGGTGACAGCCGGCTGCGCGAAGAAGGCCTGCGGCCCTCGCGCCCGCGCACCCTGCGCACCGCACTGTTCCACCCGCCGGCACCGGCGAGCGCATCCACGGAGGAGATGGCATGAACTGGACAATCCAACGACTGGCGCTGGCCGCCGCCCTGGGCCTGACCCTGGCCGCCTGCGGCGGCGACAGCGGCAGCGACGGCGGCGCCACGCCGCAGCCCAATGAGCCCGAGGAGCCGGAAACCCCGGTGGAGCCGGAGCCGGAACCGGAACCCACGGTGCTGGAGCGGGTGCGCTTCCTGACCATCGGCGATTCCGGCAGCGGCTCGGACGGCGCCTACGCGGTCGGCCAGGCAATGGCGGACATCTGTGCCGTGAAACTGGGTGCGGAAAACGACCCCGAGCGGGCCGGCTGTGATTTCGTGGTCGGCCTCGGTGACAACATTTACGAGTCCGGTGTCACCAGCGTCGACGACCCGCAGTTCGAAGAGAAATTCGAGCTGCCGTTCGAGCCGGTGGACCTGCCGTTCTATCTGGTGCTGGGCAACCACGACAACACCGCCTATGTGGGCGGCGACGGCGCCGGCAACGCGCGCGGTGAATTCCAGGTGGACTACACCTACTTCGACGGCCGTCTGTCGGACCGCTGGATCATGCCGGACCGCTATTTCCAGCAGGACGCCGGCGAGACCGCAAGCGGCGCGCCGCTGGTGTCGCTGTTCGCGCTGGACTCCAACCCGATCGCCGGCGGCTTCGCCGACGCGGACCTGGATTACGCCTACCACACCTACGGCATCAACCAGCTGAACTGGGCGGTGAGCGCCATCGGCGGCTCCCAGGCGGAGTTCAAGATCGGCCTGGCGCACCATCCCTACCTGTCCAACGGCACCCACGGCAACGCCGGCAACTATGACGGCGTACCCAGCGAGATCCTGCCGGTGCTGGCGGGCGACCGCTGGCGGGCGTTCATGGAAGAAGCGGTCTGCGACAAGACCGATTTCTTCTTCGCCGGCCACGACCACGATCTGCAGGTGCTCGACGCGGTGCCCGAGTGCGGCCGCACCGAGTTCGTGGTCAGCGGCGCGGCCAGCAAGACGCGCAGCCTGGACGACCCGGAGCGCAACCAGGCGCCGTTCCAGATCGGCGATGTCTACGGTTTCTTCTGGATGGAAGCGGTGGAAGCGGACAGCCAGGCCGGCACGCCGGCGCGGCTGTGCCTGGAAGCCTATGTGGTGGAGCCCGGCGTCGAGGGGCTGGGCGTGCTGGACGCCGGCCAGGCCACCCCGGCCTATCAGCGCTGCTACGACAAGCAGCCCGCCGCCGGCATCCCGGCCAGCAACGATTTCTCCAGCGACATCTTCACTGGCGGCGAGGCCTTCCCGCTGCCGTTGCCGGACGGCTTCGATGCGGATTTCAGTGGTCCGTTGCAGGCCTTCCGCGATCAGCTGATCTCCGGGTTCAACCAGGCCATGGCGGGCCTGCCGGAGGGGCCGCAGCAGGAAGTGGCGGCGCAGATTCTGGCCGGGCTGGATACGCTGTTCAGCGCCCTGGACGGCGCCGCGGCGGCGATCTCCGGCGGCGACGACGCGGATATGAGCCAGGCGTTCCAGGGCGCGTTGGCGGCGTCCCAGCAGTTGGAAGCGATCGACACCAGTGTGTTGCCGGCGCCGTTTGACCAGCTCGGCGGTGCCTTCCAGGCGCTCAGTGAAGGGTTCGGCAACAGCGCCGACTTTGAGGGCGAGTCCTCCGGCACCCTGCAGGATGTGGCGTTCCTGGCCGGCCCGCTGGTGCAGCTGGCGCGCAACCTGGACAACATCGTCGACGGCGTCGACGAGCAGACCCCGGACGTGCCGGTGTTGTCCGGTCTTACCAAGGTGCTGTCCAGCGTGTCGCTGGGTCTGGCCAACACCCTGGAGCAGTTGGTGCTGCTCGACACCAGCGCCACCGGCGAGCAGTTGGTGGGCACCATCCAGCTGGTCCTGGAGCAAGTGGTCAACGACGTGCTGTGGCTGGAGAGCGTCGACCAGGCCACCTTGCCCGGCAACCTGGTGTCCACCGCGCTGGCCTTTTTGACCCGGGAAGTCACCGAGCAGCTGGATAGGGGCCTGAGCCCGCTCAGCGGCTTGCTGGACCTGCTCTCGCCGGTGACCAACCTGCTCTCCGGATTGCTCGGCTTTCTCTAGCCGGTCCGGCTAGTCCCGCTGGCACAGCCAGTCGGCGATCATCGCCCAGCTCTCCTGCTGGGCGGTGGCGCCGCCGAGAATGCCCATATGGCCGCCGGGGATGGTGACGTAGGTCTTGTCCCGGCTGCCCACCAGGGTATCCATGGCGTGGCTGCAATCGCGAGTGACAATGGGGTCGCCGGCGCCGGTGATATTGAGAATGCTGGCCTGCACGCGGCTCAGCTGGCCACCGCCGCCGGGCATCGGCAGCTGGCCCCGGGCCACCACGTTGTCCACCCACAGATAGTGAATGATGTCCTGAATCACGCCGCCGGGGTAGGCGACCATGTCGTTCAGAAAGGCGCCGTTGGTGGCGTGGGCGCTGACGAAATCCCGGTCGTGCAGGTTCTTCACCAGGTTCCAATAGCCCTGCACGCTGGCCACCGGGTTGGTCAGCTTGAACGCCAGGCTGTTGGCCCACCCCGGTGACCGCAGCCAGGCCGGATTGAGGTCATGGGCGCGCAGCCCGGTACGCCGGCGCAGCCACTTCAGGTTGCGGCTCAGGCGCCGGTACTGTTTGCCCAGGGCGCCGTTGCGGTGATAGTCCGTGGGCGTGCCCACCAGCACCAGATTGGCGAGGTCCGGGTCCTGCCCGAGCCCCGCGTAGCAGAGGCTGAACAGGCCGCCGAAGCTCCAGCCGTGCAGGCTCAGGCGGCGCTCGCCGCTGTGCTCGCGCACCCGTTCCAGCAGCGCCGGCAGTTTTTCCGCGAAGTAGGTGGCCAGGCTGTGATGGTTCTCCGCCCGCCCGGGCCGCCCCCAGTCCACCAGGTAGAGCTCGAAGCCCCGTGCGCGCAGGTAGCGCACCAGGCTGCGCCTTGGGAACAGATCGTAGATCAGCATGTTCACCGCCAGCGGCGGCACCAGTACCAGCGGCGTACGCTGCGTGCGAGTGCTGACCGGCACCACCTCGCCGTTGTCCAGTTCGATCTCGGTGTCCCGCAGCGGCGGGTAGTAGCGCAACTGCACCAGGCCGTCATCGCTGATCACCTGAAAAGGCGTGGCGTCGGCCTGCACCAGGGCATCGCTGCGGAACAGGCGCTGGCCGGCGTTGCCGAGCCAGCGGCGGGCGGATTTCAGAGACGGCACCGAGGGCGCCGACAACATGGCCATGATTCAATCCTGCGAGCCGTTTTCGGGGCCGCGAAGTGTAGCGGGGAGGATCGAAACTGGCCGTCGCCGAAGCGACATGGGCGCCTGGCGCCGGGGTAAAACTAGAAGATGCCGGAATCCAGCCCGGCGGCCATGTACATGCCCAGCTCTTCCACCTGGTCGGCGAAGGCGTCCTGCCACTCGCCCTTGCACACCAGCGGATCCTGCACCCAGTTCCAGCGCAGGCCGGTGACGATCGATTCCACCGCCCGTCGGGTGCCGGTGCCGTCCAGGCCGGCGCGGATATAAAGCGCGCAGGGCAGCCCCTGCTTGTCGTCGATCACCGCGTAGTAGGTGCGGTCAAAGAAGTCCTTCAGCGCGCCGCTCATATAGCCCAGATTCTCGGTGGTACCGAGCAGAATGGCGTCGCAGGCGAGCACGTCCTCCGGACCCGCCTCCAAGGGCGGCTTCCAGGTCACCGACACCTGCTCGATGTCCGGGTGGCCGGCCCCCTTCAGGGCGGCGTCCACCAGCCGGCGGGTGTTCGGCGACGGAGCGTGCGCGACGATCAGTAGCTGTTTCATGGTGTCAGGGTAACAGGATGGGTGTCGCGACTTAATCGATGTAATCCAGCGGCAGGGCGGAAGTGTCGATCACCCGGCGCATCACGAAGCTGGAGTGGACGCCGCTGACGCCCTCGATGCGGGTGATCTTGTTAAGCAGGAACTGCTGGTAATGGTCGATATCCGGCACCACCACCTTAAGCAGGTAGTCCGCTTCCTGGCCGGTGACCAGATAGCACTGCTGCACTTCCGGGTACTCGCCCACGGTGGCTTCGAAATTGGCGAAGCGCTCCGGGGTGTGGCGGTCCATGCTGATCTGGATCATCACGGTGAGGTCGAGCCCCAGCTTGCGCGGGTCGAGCACGGTTTCCCGGCGCAGGATCACGCCCGCCTGTTCCAGCTTCTGCACACGCCGCGAGCAGGGTGAGGGGGACAGGCCGACCTGTTCCGCCAGCTGCTGGTTGGTGAGGCCGCCGTCCTGCTGCAAGGCGCGCAGGATACGCACGTCGGTACGGTCGAGATTTGCCGGTTTTTCCTTGGCCACGCAATAAACCCTCGCGTTTTGGTGGTTTCTGGCTCTTCCATTGCTAAAAGTGGCGAATATTCCGGTAAAAAGCAAGCACATTGCCGGGCCCGGCGCCTAGACTGTGTCCTGTCGCTGCGGGAAGGCCATAAGCCGGACCGCAGTCGGTCACGGGCCTCCGCCTTACCGGGCGGGGGTCGGTACCGAACCCAACGCCACGGCTTGATCAGCCGCGCGGCCAACACACCGGCGATCCCGGACCCGGCCCAGGCATACCGAATTCAAGGAGTCCGTCATGAGTTTTGATCATCGCAAATACGCGCCTTTCCCCGTCGTCGATAAGCCGGACCGCCGCTGGCCGTCCCGCCGCATCGAGAAAGCCCCCCTATGGGCGGCGGTGGACCTGCGCGACGGCAACCAGGCGTTGATCAAGCCGATGAACGTGGCTCAGAAGAAGCGCTTTTTCCAGTTGCTGGTGGAGCTCGGCTATAAGGAAATCGAGGTGGGTTTCCCGTCCGCCAGTCAGATTGACTACGATTTCTGCCGGGCCCTGATCGAGGACGACCTGGTGCCCGACGACGTCAGCATCCAGGTGCTGACCCAGGCGCGCCAGGAACTGATCGAGCGCACCTTCGAATCGCTGCAGGGTGCGAAGAAGGCGATCGTCCACATCTACAACGCCACCTCGCCGACGTTCCGTCAGCAGGTGTTCAATGTGGACAAAGAGGGCTGCAAGAAGATCGCCGCCCAGGCCGCCCAGTGGGTGCGGGATTGCGCCGCCGCCCAGCCGGACACCGACTGGAGCTTCCAGTATTCACCGGAAACCTTCAGTGCCACCGAGACCGATTTCGCCATTGAGGTGATCGACGCGGTCAACGACGTGTGGCGCCCGGATCAAGGCCAGCGGGTGATCATCAACCTGCCGGCCACCGTGGAAGTGAGCACGCCCAATGTGTTCGCCGATCAGGTGGAAACGGTCAACGATAACATCCGTTACCGCGAGCACGTGCTGATCAGCGTCCACACCCACGACGACCGTGGCTGCGGCGTGGCGGCGGCGGAGCTGGCGGTGATGGCCGGCGCCGACCGGGTGGAAGGCACCCTGCTGGGCAACGGCGAGCGCACCGGCAACATGGACCTGGTGACCGCGGGCATGAACCTCTATGCCCAGGGCATCGACCCGGAGATCGACTTCTCGCGCATGAAGGAGATCATCGCGCTGGTGGAGGAGATCACCGAGATCCAGACCCATCCGCGTCACCCGTACGCCGGCGATCTGGTGTTCACCGCCTTCTCCGGCAGTCACCAGGATGCGATCCGCAAGTGTCTGGCCCAGTACAAGCCGGGTGATACCTGGCGCGTGGCGTACCTGCCCATCGATCCCCACGATCTGGGCCGCCGCTACGAGGAAGTGGTGCGCATCAACTCCCAGTCCGGCAAGGGCGGCGTCGCCCATGTGCTGGAGCGGGACTTCGGCCTGACGCTGCCGCGCTGGTTGCAGCAGGAGCTGGCGCTGGTGGTGCAGCAGGACGCCGAGGAAGACGGCGGCGAGATCACCGGCGAGCGCATTCACCGTCGCTTTAACGGCGACTACCTGAACGTGCCGGCGGGTTGGACGCTGCGCTCCTACGACCTGCACCGCACCGATGCCGGCGTCAAAGCCAGCATCAGTGTCGGCGAAAAAGGCGACACCGTGGATCTCAACGGTCAGGGTGAAGGGGCGGTGGGCGCCCTGGTGGACGCGCTCAACCGTCGCCACGGCTGGCAGATCCGCGTGGAGGCTTTCGATGAGTCGTCCCTGGGCGATGACACCGAAGCCAACGCCATGGCCTGTGTGCGGGTGCGTGTCGGTGAGCGGGTGCAGAGCGCGGTGGCGCTGGCCGCCGACACCACCGCCGCGGCGTTGCAGGCGATCCTGTGCGCCGCCGGTCGGGTGGCGGAAACCGCCGACGTGGAGGCGCCGGCCCGGGCCCAGGCCTGAGCCGGCGCCGGTTCAGATCTCCAGAAACGTCTCCAGAACCCGGCCCAGGCGTCGCTGCGCGGCGCTGAAGCGGGCCGGGTCCGCGAGCATCTCCGCTTCGCTCTGAATCCAGGGCCCGTCCTTGAGTTCGTCGGCGCATTCGCGGCATAGCGCGCGCGCCTCGTGCTCACCCAGCTCCAGATGAAACTGTAACGCCAGCACCCGGTCGCCGAACCGGAATGCCTGGTTTTCGCAGCCCCAGCTGCGCGCCAGATGCACGGCGCCGTCGGGAATCGCGAAAGTATCGCCGTGCCAATGCAGTACCGGCGCGCCGTCATCGAACAGGGCGCCGATCGGATCGTGCCGCCCGGCGTCGGTGCTCTGCACCGGAAACCAGCCGATCTCCGGCTCCGGGTTGGCGGTCACCGGCGCGCCCAGCACGCGGGCGATCAGTTGCGCGCCGAGACACACCCCCAGCACTTTTTTGTCCGTCGCGATGCACTGTTCGATAAAACGCTTTTCCGCCGCCATCCACGGGTAGCGGGCTTCGTCGTCGGCGCCCATGGGGCCGCCCATTACGATCAGGGTATCCAGCTGCTCCGGTTCGGGCAGCGGTTCGCCCTGGTAAAAGCGGGTGGCGGACAGTCGCGCGCCGCGCTGTTCCAGCCAGGTTTCCATGGTGCCGAGCTTTTCGAACGGTACATGGGACAAGTAGTGAACGCGCATCAGAACAGATACTCCGCTTGCAGAATCGCCAGCGCCTGCTCGCCCTCGCCGTACAGCATCAGGCGCTGCCCCTGGATCTCGAACCGCCGGGTGCGCTCCAGGGCGTCGGTGAAGGCCTGGGCCTGATCCGGGCCGCTGCAGGCGCGCTTGGTGGTGGCCAAGGCTTCCAGAGTAAGGCGGCCGTCGTCGTTTTGGTAGCCGCCGGAAAGGCTGTTGCAGCCGGTGCTGCCCTTCACCCGCTGCCCCTCGCTGTGAAACACCAGGTGCGCCTGGGTGTTCTGGTCCCGGGGCGGCGGGGTCTGCTCGTCGCCCACCTGGATCAGTTTCCAGTAGGTGTCGGCGAACGGCGGCTCGGCGGTGGCGGCGTGCAGCGACAGGCTGGTCGGGCCGTCCGAGGCGCCGTTGAGTACCCGGTGGGGCGCCGTGGTGGTGAACTGCACGGCGCCGTCCAGGATCACGCGGGCGTCCACCACGTAGCGGTGCGTGTCGTCGATCATGTCGCCGTTGTAGTAGAGCCGGAACGGCATCTTGCCGTCTTCGACCACCAGGCGTGTCAGCCGTTGAACCACCGGGGTGGCGTCCGCCGCGCCCTGGTCCCGGAGGGTCAGCACCAGCACGCTGGTGTCCGGTACCTCGGCGTCGTCGGGCAGCACCACCTGGCCTTCCAGGGTGCCCACGCCGGATGCGTCGCGCCGGTAGTCACCGGCGAAGGGGCCGTCGCCGGCCAGCGTCAGGGACGGGTTCTCCAGGGTGATGGTGAGCGGGTCCTGGTTCAGGGGGTCGTCGTCGCGGGTGTTCAGGTAGCTGAGCAAAAGGGTGTCGTCGTCCTGTTTTTCCCAGCGCACGCCGCGGTGGCCGTGGTCGCCGACCAGATAGAGCTGGCCGTCGTTCTCCAGCACCAGCGCGTGCAGCGGGTTCTCGCCCTCGGGCCGCCAGATGCCGGCCAGGCCGTCGCGGGCCTCGGTGGCGTCCTCGGGCGATGGGGCCGAAACGGGCTCCACGGGTGACGGCGTGTCCGTGTTGTCACAGGCCGCGAGGGCGAACAACAACGGCAAGGCGAACCAAACAGGTCTCATAGGGCGGTCTCCGGACTACGGGAAAGCGGACGGTCGGATTGTAGTTGCGGCCGCGGGGCGGCGGATGGGGTTCAGAGTCCCCCGGCGGCGGATAAGTTCGCCGCGCCGCGGTCAGGGTGGTGGAATCCTGACCAGCGGCAGCTGCTTCTGAATCCACAGTGTGCGCTGTTCGACGTACACGGTGGTGCCGCGCACATCGTAATAGCTGGGGCGGGGCAGCAGTACCGCCAATTGCGCCGCCTGGGCCGGGCTCAGGGTTTGCGCGTCGACGTCGAAATAGTGCCGGGCGGCGGCCTGGGCGCCAAACAGGCGGTTGCCCCACTGGGCGGTGTTCAGATACAGCTCCAGGATGCGCTTCTTGGACAGGGTCGCTTCCAGCATCAGCGCGATCAAGGCCTCCTGAATCTTGCGGGCGTAGGACTTTTCACTGCTCAGGAACAGGTTCTTGGCCAGCTGCTGGGTCACCGTGGAGCCACCGGCCACCGGGCGGCCCGCTTCCTCGTTGCGCTCGATGGCATGGCGGATGCCGCGCCAGTCGAAGCCGATGTGCTCCATGAAGCGGGCGTCCTCGGAAATCAGCACCGCGCGCTTGAGGTCGTCGGCGATCTGCTCGTAGTCCCGCCACTCGTAGCGCACCGCGCCGTGCTCCCGGGCGCGCTCCATGAACGCGGTGTCGTCCGGGTTGTGGTCGCGCAGTTCCAGCACCGGGATCAGATAGCGCAACTGAGAGGCCACACCGACGGCGATCACCAGCGTCAGCGCGATGAGAAAGAATCGTTTCATACGGGAATCGGCATCCTGCTCCGCAAGAGGCTTATCTTCGCCAAAACGGCGGGCGTTGTCAGGTACTCAGTCCCCGCTTCGGTGATTTTCCCCCGCTGCCTGGTCGCCGGTGGCGCTCAGCGCGGCGACCGCCTCCCGATTGTTGACGAACAGATTGTCCTCGCCCAGCTCCGCCATCAGGCCGGTGTGGTCGAGCACGTCGCGAACCTGTTTCTTGACGCCGGAGAGCGTCAGCCGCACGCCGCGCAGGCCCAGGTCACGGTGCAGGGTGGCCAGGGTGTCGGCGCCGGTGGCGTCCATGGCGTTCATCGCCGAGGCGCAGATCAGCACCACCCGGATCTCCGGTTCGGCGCGCAGCCGCTCGCGGATAAAGCGGTCCAGCAGCGGCGCGGTGATGTAGGTCAGCGAGGCGTCCATGCGCAGCGCCAGCACCCCCGGCGCCACCGGCGGCAGGCCGTGCAGGGCCCGGTCGCGCAGGGTGCCGGCGGCGTGCAGGCCCAGCTCGATCAGGCGCGGGTGCGAGCGCCGGTACAGGAAGAACAGAATCGACAGCAGGAAACCGGTGAGCACCCCCCAGTGCAGGTAGGGCACCGAGGCCAGCGTGACCAGGAAGGTGGCGAGGCCGACTAGGCCGTCGTCCACTGAGGCCCGCCACAGGCGGACAAAGGCCATCGGGTCGAGCAGCCCGAATACCGGCACGATAATGATCGCCGCCAGGATCGCCCGGGGCAGGTGTTGCAGGTAGCCGGTGAAAAACAGCAAACACAGCAGGGTGCAGAGGGCCGCGAACAGCGCCGACCAACCGCTGGTGGCGCCCACATAGCGATTCAGCGCGGTACGGGAAAACGAGCCGCTTACCGGGAAGGCGCCGCTCAGGCCGCTGGCCACCTTGGCCAGCCCCTGGCCGACCAGTTCCTGGTTCTGATTCCACAGCCGCCCGTCCGGCGACGGCAGCGACCGTGCGCTGGACATCGCCTCGGTGAAGCTGATCAGCGCGATGATCACCGCCGCCGGCAACAGCGAGCGATGCTGCTCCATGGTCAGGGCGTCGGGCCACTGCAGCACCGGCAGGCCCGAGGGGACGGTCCCCACCACGTCGCCGCCCAGCGCCTGAAAGCCCAGCCAGGCGCTGAGCGCGATGCCCAGCACGCACACCAGAAGAACGCCGGGAAAGCGCGGCAGGGTACGCTTCTGCAGCCATAACAGCAGTAAGGCGCCGGGGCCGAACAGCAAAGTCCATAACCAGGCGGCGTCGGGGTGCAGGCCGTGGTCGGCCAGTTGTCTGAGCGCCGGGAGCAGTCCCTCACCGGAGAGGCCCAGCAGGGCGGGCAGCTGCGACACCAGAATGATCAGCGCGGCGGCGTTCAGAAAGCCGGTGATCACCGCGTTGGAGACGAAGTTGGCGATCACGCCGAGCCGCAGCGCGCCGAGCAGGAACTGGATAACGCCGGCGTAGAGGGCGAGCCAGATCGCCAGGGTCACCCAGTGCGGGCTCTCCGGCTCCGCCATCGGCGCCAGGGCCGCGTAGGTGAGCAGGCTGGTCAGCGCCACCGGACCCACCGCCAGCAGTGAAGACGACCCCCAGAGAATGCCGATGATGCCGGGCAGCAGGGCGGCATAGAGACCGGTGATCGGCGGCATCCCGGCGAGGGTGGCGTAGGCGATCGCCTGCGGAATCAGCACCAGACCCACGGTGATACCCGCGACCGCGTCCTTGCGCAGCGCCGGCCCGGTGGGACGGGGCCATTGCAGGAAGGGCAACACAGCTTGGATCCAGGACGTCATTAAAAAAAGCTCCGCAGGCCGCTCGCCGGGGCGCCTGGACGCGGTGAGCGTCGGCGCGGCAGGAAAATTTAATGGTACTAAATTATTTTTGCCGCTTGAAGCGCGCGCAGGGTCCGGAAACAAAAAAACCCGGGCGGGGCCCGGGTTTTTCGGTGTTGGTGGAGGCGGGGGGGATCGAACCCCCGTCCGCCAGCAATCCGCCTGTAGATCTACATGCTTAGTCGTGTCTATTGATTTAAGTGGCTGCGGCCCGACAGACAGGGCGCAGTCACCGAGTCCCTAAAGGTTTTAACAGCGCCATCCGGGACGGACTTTGCTGCGAGCCTGTGTAGCGATGCTCGCCTCACTTCCCCACAGGCTGGGTCGTTTGGCGATAAGCAGGGTTTAAGCTGCTAGTGCGTAAGTATCGTCGTTTGCGATTACTTTAATGTGCCACAAGGTATTTACGAGCATTGCGACGCTACTCGACATGCACCACAGGTTTCTTTACCGGCGTCGAATCCATGTCGCCCCCTGTTGCGGTCATTGTAGGAGATGGGGACGCGGAAGTCGAAGACAAGAGGGTGGTGTTTTTCGCTATAACAGTGCTTTACAAATATTGTCCGACAATCAAACCGGCTGATATGGGTTTGTCACATTGAGGGTGCATCATCGGGGCTGTGTCGCAGTGGATGCGACCGCAATGAGCCATTCATTGAGGAGTGGAAACGATGAAGACGATCAACCATCTTTGGGCGCCGGTGGCGGCGCACCCGCTGCTGGCCCGGACCCTGCAACTGGTGCTGACTCTGGCCCTGTACGCCGGCGGTGCTTACGCGGTCGCTCTGGTGAGCGGCGACGCGCGCATCCCGCTGGTGCTGTACGCGGTGTACTTCCTGCCCGCGGTGCTGCGGTCCTGGTTGCAGTTCTACTGGCGCCTGCGTGATGACGTGAAGTCGCTGGGCGGACACCGCGGCAAGACCAACAAGGCGCTCTAGGGCGCCTCGAACGGACGCTTCCGCCGGCTCAGCGCTGGCGGAGGATGCGCTGTTTCTGCCGTTTCCAGTCGCGCTCGCGTTCGGTGGCGCGCTTGTCGAACTTCTGTTTGCCCTTGGCCAGGGCGATGTCCAGTTTCACCAGGCCGCGCTTCCAGTGCAGGTTCACCGGCACGCAGGTGAAGCCGTCCTTTTGCACGCCACTGAACAGCCGCGCCAGCTCCTTGCGGTGCAGCAGCAGCTTGCGGGTGCGCTGGGGGTCCGGCACGGAGTGGGTGCTGGCGGTGGGCAGGGGCTCTATCCGGGCGCCGAACAGGAACGCCTCGCCCTCCTTGAGCATCACGTAGGATTCGGTCAGGTTGCCCTTGCCCTCACGCAGCGCCTTCACCTCCCAGCCTTGCAACGACAGGCCGGCCTCGAAGAATTGTTCCAGGTGATAGTCGAAGCGCGCTTTGCGGTTTTGCGCAATGGCGTTCGGAGACGATTGTTTTTTCGGTTTGCCCATGGGGCGGCGATTATAGAGAGTGGCCGCGGCCCTGGCGAGGGCCGTGGCACTTGTTTCTGCGCCCGGGCGGGTAAGCGGTTACGTACCCGCGCTTGAGCGGCCTGGCGAAAATCAAGACAATGGCCCGATTGCGTCGAGGGGTAAGTTGCCGATGAAGAAGGAATACAAGCCGGTCCACGGTATGTGGACCAGCCGGTGGGTCTTTATTCTCGCCGCCACGGGCTCCGCCGTGGGATTGGGTAATATCTGGCGGTTTCCCTACATCACCGGGGAGTACGGCGGTGGCGCCTTCGTGGTGCTTTATCTGCTCTGCATCGCCCTGATGGGGATTCCGATCATGGTGGCGGAAGTGATGCTCGGCCGCCGTGGCGGCCTGAGCCCGATCCACACCATGTCGAAGCTGGCGGAGCAGAGCAAGGTGACGCGCCGCTGGGCGGGCATCGGTTACCTGGGCGCGTTGTCGGGCTTTTTGATCCTGTCTTTCTATTCCGCGGTGGCCAGCTGGGCGCTGATCTATGTCTGGGAAGCGGCCCAGGGCGTGTTCCAGGGCATCACGGCGGTGCAGTCCAAGGCGCACTACGAGGACATGCTGGCCAATCCCTGGCTGCTGCTGGGCTCTCACACCCTGTTCATGGTGATCACCATGGGCGTGGTGGCGCTGGGCGTGAAACAGGGCCTGGAGCGCGCCGTGCGCGTGCTGATGCCGGTGCTGTTCGCGCTGCTGGTGGTGCTGATCGGCTATGCCTCCACCACGCCGGGTTTCGCCGAAGGCGTGGGTTTCCTGTTCGCGTTCGATTTCTCCAAGCTGTCCGGCGAGGCGGTGATCGTGGCGCTGGGCCAGGCGTTTTTCACCCTGAGCCTGGGGATGGGCGCGATCATGGCCTACGGCGCTTACATGCCCCGCGAGATCAAGGACAAGAGCGGCCGTTCTCGGCCGGTGTCCATTGTCTCCTCGGTGGTCACCATCGCCGTGCTGGACACCCTGGTGGCGCTGGGCGCCGGCCTGGCCATGTTCCCGCTGCTGTTCACCGGCGGTCTGGAAGTCGGCCAGGGGCCGGGCATGATGTTCGTGACCCTGCCGCTGGCGTTCGGGCAGATGCCCGGCGGGCTGCTGTTCGGCACCTTGTTCTTCGTGCTGGTGGTGTGCGCGGCCTGGAGCTCCTCGATTTCCCTGGGCGAGCCGATGGCCGCCTGGCTGGTGGAGCGCGGTCTGGGGCGCGGCACGGCGGCGCTGGCGGTGGGTCTGGCGGCCTGGCTGCTGGGCGTCGGTTCGGTGCTCTCCTTCAACGTCTGGAAGGAGCATGAATTCCTGGTCGGCACCTTCTTCGACAATATCGAGTTCCTGTCCACCAGCGTCATGCTGCCGCTGGGCGGGCTGTTGATCGCCATCTTCGCCGGCTGGGTGATGAAGGAGACCCATGCCCGCAAGGAGCTGGCGATGAAGAGCTTCCCGCTCTATCTGATCTGGCGGGCGCTGGTGCGGGTGGTATCGCCGACGGCGGTGATCGCCCTGTTTATCTACTCCCTCTGGTCGGTGCTGGCGGCGGACGACGGCAGCGCCGAGGCCGGCGCCGACGGCGACCCGGTGGAGCAAACCGCGCCCGCTGACCAGGAGACACGCTGATGGCCACGGATCGGCTGCATGTGGAGGTGGTCTACGCGCTGCCCGAGAAGCAGCGGCTGATCGCGCTGGACGTGCCCGCCGGGACCACCATGCTGGAGGCGGCCCGTGAGTCGGGCATCGCCGAGCATTTCGAGGGGCTGGATCTGGAGCGGGCCGCCATGGGCGTGTTCGGCAAGGCGGAGCCGGCGCCGGCGCAGCGGGTGCTGATGGACGGTGAGCGTGTGGAAATCTACCGGCCGCTGAAGATCGACCCCAAGGCGGCGCGCAAGGCCCGCGCGCAGCGGGCCGGCAAGGACTAGCTGCGCGGGATCGGTACCGAGGTGGCGTCCGGGGTGGTCTGGGTGCCCGGGTCCGGGGCCGGATCGTTGAGCGGCTCCGGATCGACCACGTTGTCTTCCTTGCGGTCGCGGGCGCGCTGCTCCAGCTCCCGGTCGCGCCGGCCGGAGGTGCGCTCACGCACGTTTTCCACCGGCTCGCCATCGTAGTGGCTGTACTGGCCCCCTTCGAAGAACACCACGATCTGCTGTTCCACAGTTTCCGCGTTACCGGTCTGGTAATGCAGTAAATAGAACCAGGTGTCCGGCGTGAACGGGTCGGTCAGCGTTGGCGGACCGAGCACGAAACGCACCTGTTCCGGCGTCATTCCCGGCTCCAGGTCGGCGAGCATCTCCCCGGTAACCACGTTACCCTGAGGAATATCAATACGATATACCCCCGGGAAGCGCAGGGAACTGCAACCGGCCAGCAGGACGGTCAATAACAGCGATAGTGCAATGAACCTTGGCATGGTGTTTCGACTTGGCATAATGTTCGGGCGATAATACAGACTTGGCAACAGGGGACAAGGTTCCCGAGAGAACCGGACATCCTCCACGGCGGCATACGGAGCAAAGACATTGGACAATCAGGATCTTAGAAAAGCGGGTCTGAAGGTGACCCTGCCGCGGATGAAAATTCTGCAGCAGCTGGAATCCTCCGAAGAACGCCATCTCAGCGCCGAGGACATCTACAAGGCTTTAATGGATACCGGCGAGGACGTGGGCCTGGCCACGGTTTACCGGGTGCTGACCCAGTTCGAGCAGGCCGGCATCGTGCTGCGCCACAATTTCGAGGGCGGCTCCGCCGTGTTCGAGCTGGCCGATGAAGAGCACCACGACCATATGGTGTGCATGGAGACCGGCGAAGTGGTGGAGTTCATGGACGAAGAGATCGAAAACCGCCAGCACATGATCGCCGAGAAGCACGGCTACGAAATCGTCGATCACTCCCTGGTGCTCTACGTCAAACCGAAGGGCAAAAAGCGCTGACAGAGGCGCCGGGCCCCCTCTCTAGGCCACCCGCTGACCCTTGTCCAGCATCTCGCGGGCATGGGTGAGGGTGGACTCCGTAATCTCAACGCCGCCCAGCATGCGGGCCACTTCCTCCACCCTGGCCCCGGTATCCAGGCTCTGGATGCGGGTATGGGTGGTGTCCTTGCCCTGAATCTTGTGCACCTGCCAGTGCTGGTGCCCCTGGGCGGCGACCTGCGGCTGGTGAGTGATGCACAGCACCTGGGCGTGCTCGCCCAGTTCGCGCAGCAGGCGGCCGACGATCTCCGCCACGCCACCGCCGACGCCCACGTCCACCTCGTCGAAGACCAGGCTGGGCACGGTCAGGTTGCGCGCGCAGATCACCTGAATCGCCAGGCTCACCCGCGACAGCTCGCCGCCGGAGGCGACCTTGGCCAGGGCCCGTAGCGGCTGCCCCGGGTTGGCGGAAAAGCGGAACTCCACCTCTTCCAGGCCGTCCGGCCCGGGTTTGCTCTCTTCCAGCACGGTTTCCAGGCGTGCCGCCTTCATGCCCAGCGCCTTGAGCTGCTTCTGGATTTGCTGGGTCAGGCGGGTGCCGGCCTCCCGGCGGCGCCGGCCCAGGGCGCGGGCGCTTTCCATATAGGTTTCGCGGGCCGTCTGCTCGGCGGCGGCGAGCGCTTCCAGATGCTCGTCGAAATGCTCCAGGGTGTTCGCTTCCTCGGCCAGCTTGCGGTGGTGCTCAATCAGTTCCTCGGGGCGCAGGCGGTGTTTGCGCGCCAGCGTGTAGGTCTGGTCGAGCCGTTCTTCCACCTGGCTGAGACGCTGCGGGTCCAGATCCAGCTTTTCCAGGTAATGGCGCAGGTCGTCGGCGGCGGCCTCCACCTGCAGGCGGGCGGATTCCACCGTGTCGTAGACCGTGGCCAGGGCGTCGTCGCTGCGGCGCGCCTCCTCCACCCAGTGGCTGACCTGGCCGAGCTGATCGTTGCAGGTGCCTTCGTCGCCGTCGTAAAGGGCAGTGACCGCCTGCTGGCAGAGCCGTATCAGCGCTTCCGCGTTGCCCAGGCGCTGCTGCTCCTGTTCCAGTTCCGGCAGCTCCCCTTCGCTGAGCGCCAGGGCGTCCAGCTCCTCGAGCTGAAAACGCAGCAGTTCCTGCCGCTCGGTTTGCTCGCGGGCGCCGGCCAGTGCCTGGTCGTGGGCGCGGCGGGCCTTCTGCCAGGCGCGCCAGTGGTCGCGCACCTGCTCCGCCTGGGCGCCGGCCTCGGCGAAATTGTCCAGCAACTGGCGGTGGGTCTCCTTGCGCAGCAGCGCCTGGTGCTCATGCTGGCTGTGGATGCTGATCAGCATCTCGCCGAGCTCCCGGACCTCGGTGAGCGGCGTGGGGGTGCCGTTGATGTAAGCCCGCGAGCGCCCGTCCGCCCGCACCGTGCGGCGCAGCAGGCACTCGTTGCCGTTGTCCAGTTCCCGCTCGCCCAGCCAGGCCCGGGCCGCCGGGTTGTCGGCCACGTCGAAGGTGGTGAGCACTTCCGCGCGGTCGCAGCCGGGGCGCACCACGGCGCTGTCGGCCCGTTCACCCAGGGTCAACGACAGAGCGTCGATGATCACCGACTTGCCGGCGCCGGTCTCGCCGCTGATCACGGTAAGGCCGGGCTCGGGCTCCAGCTCGAGCTGGTCGACGGTGGCGAAGTGGCGAACACTGAGGTGCGTGAACATGGACTGTCCTTTTGGCCAGTAGTGAGTCGATATTAGGCGATTCCGGCGGCCAGTGTAAGCCCCGTTTCTGGACGACGGTGCGTCGGTGTGCGGAGAATGGCCCTTCCGTGGTTATACTGAGGCTTCATCACGGGTAATAGAAGTATGGCCAAGTTGGAATTGAACGAACGCAAACAACGGTTGCTGATGGCGCTGGTGGAGCGCCACATCCGCCACGGCCAGCCGGTGGGCTCCAAGACCCTGGCCACCGGCAGCGGCCTGGCGGTCAGCCCGGCCACCATCCGTAACCTGATGGCGGAACTGGAAGACATGGGGTTGCTGGCCAGCCCCCATACCTCCGCCGGCCGGGTGCCCACCGAACGCGGCTACCGGCTTTACGTGGACACCCTGTTGGCGTCCAGCACCATGGAGCGCCCGGATAACGCCCGCCTGCGCGACGAGCTGCGCCAGATGCTGGCACCGGACCAGTCGCCCGAGGCGCTGGTCTCCCAGGCCTCGCGCAGCCTGGCGGAACTGACCCGCATGGCGGGCCTGGTGGCGGTGCCGCGCCGCGACGTGACCACCCTGCGGCAGGTGGAGTTTCTGCCCCTTTCCGGCCAGCGGGTGCTGGTGGTGCTGGTGGTCAACCGCTCCGAGGTGCAGAACCGCATTATCCAGACCAGCCGGGACTACACCGAGGTGGAGCTGCGCCAGGCCGCCAACTACATCAACAAGACCTACGCCGGCTGCGACCTGGACAATATCTGCGAGGGGCTGCTGAGCACCATGGACGCGGACCGCGCGCAGATGGACGTGCTCATGCAGGCGACCATGGACATCGCCGGCAAGGCGCTGCGCCAGGACCGCAAGGACTCCGATTACGTGGTGTCCGGGGAATCCAATCTGCTGGAAGGCGGCCAGATGGACAGCATCGAGAAGGTCCGCGATCTGTTCGACGCCTTCAACCGCAAGCGCGACATCCTGCATTTGCTGGAACGCAGCATGAAAGCGGACGGCGTGCAGATCTTCATCGGCCGCGAGTCCGGCTACCAGCCGTTCGAGGAGTACTCCCTGGTCTCCGCCCCCTACAAGGTCGACAACGGCCCGGTGGGCGTCCTGGCGGTGGTCGGCCCCACCCGCATGGACTACGAGAAGGTGATCCCCACCGTGGACATCACCGCCCGCATCCTCTCCGCCGCGCTTACCCAACTCTGAGAACAGTTAAGAGTTAACAGTGAACAGTTAATAGCGAAGACCCCGCGGGCCGCCGGCTGCGGGGCCTGTGGGAGGCGGAGCGCCCTCGGCTGGCCGGCGCGGGCACGGCCTTTACGAGGCACCACGCTCGCCCGCGCACTATTAACTATTCACTGTTAACTGTTCACCGCCTCCCCTTCTTCCCTTGAATCCGGCGCTGCCGTTCCCATATCTTTGCCCGCTTTCCCAGAATTCGGGACGTGTGGAGTGGATATGAGCGAACAGGACAAGCAACAACAGAACGAACAACAGGCTGAGGCCCGGGACGAGCAGGTTGCCCGCGAGGAGCACCAGGACGCGCCCGAGGCGGAGCCCGTGGCCGGGGACGTGGAGTCCGCGGCGGAGCAGGCTTCGGAGCCGGAACAGCCGTCCGTGGAGGAAGAGCTGGTGCAAACGCAGGAACGGCTCGCCAAGGTGGAGAAGGCGCTGGCCGAGGCCGATATCCGGGCCCAGGCCGAGATGCAGAACGTGCGCCGCCGCGCCGAGCGGGACGTGGAAAGCGCCCACAAGTTCGCGCTGGAAAAGTTCGCCGGTGACATCCTCACCGTGGCGGACAGCCTGGAACGGGGTCTGGCGACCCTGGACCCGCAGGACGAAGCGCTGAAGCCGGCCCGTGAAGGGCTGGAGCTCACCCTGAAGGTGCTGCTCGATGTGTTCGCCAAGTACAACCTGGAACAGATCGACCCGCAGGGCGAGCCGTTCAATCCGGAGCACCACGAAGCCATGACCATGATTCCGGCCCCCGATGTGGAGCCCAACTCCGTGGTCGAGGTGCTGGAAAAAGGCTACCAACTCAACGGCCGTCTGATCCGTCCGGCCCGGGTGGTGGTCAGCAAGGCCTGAGAGCGCCTGCCAAGGGCTCTTGAAAAGAACACGCCAGCCGCCATATAGCTGGCAAGTCAAACAGTTTCAGCCGTCCGGGCGGTCATTCGAGGCCCGGACCGTGTGAAGGAGAAGGAATCGTTATGGGTAAGATTATCGGTATTGACCTGGGTACCACCAACAGCTGTGTCGCTGTTATGGAAGGGGACAAAACCAAGGTTATCGAGAACGCCGAGGGCGCGCGCACGACGCCGTCCATCATCGCCTACACCGAGGACAACGAAGTCCTCGTCGGCCAGGCGGCCAAGCGTCAGGCGGTCACCAACCCGACCAACACCCTGTACGCGGTGAAGCGTCTGATCGGCCGTCGTTTCGAGGACGAAGTGGTCCAGAAGGACATCAAAATGGTGCCCTACACGATCACCAAGGCCGACAACGGCGACGCCTGGGTGGAAGTGAAAGGCGAGAAGATGGCGCCGCCGCAGATCTCCGCGCAGGTCCTTAAGAAAATGAAGAAGACCGCGGAAGACTATCTCGGTGAAGAAGTCACCGAGGCGGTGATCACCGTGCCCGCCTACTTCAACGATTCCCAGCGCCAGGCCACCAAGGACGCCGGCCGCATCGCCGGTCTCGAGGTCAAGCGGATCATCAACGAGCCCACCGCCGCGGCCCTGGCCTATGGCCTGGACAAGAAAGGCGGTGATCGCACCATCGCGGTCTACGACCTGGGTGGCGGTACCTTCGATATCTCCATCATCGAAATCGCCGAAGTGGACGGTGAGCACCAGTTCGAAGTGCTGGCCACCAACGGCGACACCTTCCTGGGTGGCGAGGACTTCGACTTGGCGATCATTAATTACCTGGCCGACCAGTTCAAGAAGGACTCCGGCATCGACCTGGGCGGCGACGCCCTGGCCATGCAGCGTCTGAAGGAAGCGGCCGAGAAAGCCAAGATTGAGCTGTCCTCCGCCGAGCAGACCGAGGTCAACCTGCCGTACATCACCGCTGACCAGAGCGGTCCCAAGCACCTGGTGGTGAAGCTGACCCGGGCCAAGCTGGAATCCCTGGTCGAGCAGCTGGTGACCCGCTCCCTGGAGCCGTGCAAGACCGCGATCAAGGATGCCGGTGTGAAAACCTCCGACATCACCGACGTGATCCTGGTGGGCGGTCAGACCCGCATGCCCATGGTGCAGAAGAAGGTGGCTGAATTCTTCGGTAAGGACGCCCGCAAGGACGTCAACCCGGATGAAGCCGTGGCCATCGGCGCCGCCATCCAGGGCGCGGTACTGGCCGGCGACGTCAAGGACGTGCTGCTGCTGGACGTGACCCCGCTGACCCTGGGTATCGAAACCATGGGTGGCGTGATGACGCCGCTGATCGAGAAGAACACCACCATCCCGACCAACGCGTCGCAGGTGTTCTCCACCGCCGACGACAACCAGACCGCGGTGACCGTGCACGTGCTGCAGGGCGAGCGTAAGCAGGCCAACCAGAACAAGTCCCTGGGCCAGTTCAACCTGGAAGACATTCCGCCGGCACCGCGCGGCGTGCCGCAGATCGAAGTGACCTTCGACATTGACGCCAACGGCATCCTGCACGTGGGCGCCAAGGACAAGGCCACCGGCAAGGAACAGACCATTCAGATCAAGGCGTCTTCCGGCCTGTCCGACGACGAAGTGGATCAGATGGTCAAGGACGCCGAGGCCCACGCCGACGAGGACAAGAAGTTCGAGGAGCTGGTGCAGGCGCGTAACCAGGGCGACCACCTGGTGCACGCCACCCGCAAGACCCTCGAGGAAGCCGGCGACAAGGCCTCCGAAGAGGAAAAAGAGGCCATCAACAAGGCCATCGGCGAGCTCGAGGAAGCGCTCAAAGGCAGTGACAAGGACGACATCGACGCCAAGACCAAGGCGCTCACCGAAGCGTCCGGCAACCTGGCTCAGAAGATGTACGCCGAAGCGCAGCAAGCCGAAGGCGGTGAGGCCGGCGCCGGCGAGCAGCAGAAGTCCGGCGATGATGTGGTCGACGCTGAGTTCGAGGAAGTGGACGACGATAAGAAGAAGTGAGGGCGTCGGACGCCAGGCGTCCGATGTCGGACCAGCAGCGCCGGGCCCCAGGGTCCGGCGTCTTAGCTTAAAGTCGACGTTGAATAAAGCGGACCCATTATGTCCAAACGAGATTATTACGAAGTGCTGGGGGCCTCCAAGGACGCCAGCCAGCAGGATCTGAAAAAAGCCTACCGCCGCCTGGCAATGAAATACCATCCGGACCGCAACCCGGATGACCAGGAAGCGGTGGCCAAGTTCAAGGAGGCCAAAGAGGCCTACGAAGTGCTCTCCGACGAGCAGAAGCGGGCCGCCTACGACCAGTTCGGCCACGCCGGCGTCAACGGCCAGGCCGGCGGCGGCGCCGGGGCCGGTGGCTTCGGCGGTGGCGGCTTCGGCGATATTTTCGGAGACATCTTCGGCGATATCTTCGGCGGCGGTGGGGGCCGTCGCGGTCCGGCCCGCGGCGCGGACCTGCGCTACACCCTGGAGCTGAGCCTGGAGCAGGCGGTGCACGGCTGCGAGGAAAAGATCCGCGTGCCCAGCTGGGACCCCTGCGAGGTCTGTGACGGCTCCGGCGCCAAGGCCGGCGAGCAGCCGGTGACCTGCCCGACCTGCGCGGGCATGGGTCAGGTGCGCATGCAGCAGGGCTTCTTCACGGTCCAGCAAGCCTGCCCCACCTGCCACGGCGAAGGTCGCGTGATCGAGAATCCCTGCGACCACTGCGGCGGCCAGGGCCGGGTGCAGAGCACCAAGACCCTGTCGGTGAAGATCCCCGCCGGTGTCGATACCGGCGACCGTATCCGTCTGGCCGGCAAAGGCGAGGCGGGCATGCAGGGCGCGCCGCCCGGGGATCTGTACGTGCAGGTGGCGGTGCGGCCGCACAATATCTTCACCCGCGAGGGCGAAAACCTGCATGTGGAGGTGCCGGTCAGCTTCGTCGACGCGAGCCTGGGCGGCGAGCTGGAAGTGCCCACGCTCAACGGCCAGGTGAAATTGAAGGTGCCGCCGGAAACCCAGACCGGCAAGCTGTTCCGCCTGCGTGGCAAGGGCGTGACCCCGGTACGCGGCGGCCCGCCCGGCGACCTGCTGTGCAAAGTGGTGGTGGAGACCCCGGTCAAGCTGTCCAGCGAGCAGAAGGATCTGCTGCGCCGGTTCCAGGACTCCATGGACAAGGGCGGCGAACGGCACAACCCCCGCCGCACCAGCTGGTTCGAGGGCGTGAAGCGCTTCTTTGAAGGCCTCTGAGGCGCTACCTTGTGATGAAACTGAACAGCGGGCAAACGTGATGAAAGTAGGCATTATCGGCGCCGCCGGGCGCATGGGCCGGATTCTGATGGAGGCCACCCTGGCCAACCCCGACACCGAGCTGGCGGCGGCCGTGGACGTGCCCGGCTCCAGCCTGATCGGCGTCGACGCCGGTGAGCTGATGGGGCAGGGGCGCCTGGGCGTGACCCTGGCGGACAATCTGGAACAGGTCGCCGGCGACGCCGACGTGTTCATTGATTTCACCGTCCCCGAGGCCACCGCGCGCAACGTGGAAATCTGCCGCGCCGCCGGTACCCGGCTGGTGATCGGCACCACCGGGCTGAGCGCGGACCAGCAAGCGGCCCTGCGCGACGCCGCCGAGGAGGTCGCGATCTGTTTCGCGCCCAATTACTCGATCGGCGTGAATCTGTGCTTCAAGCTGCTGGAAACCGCCGCCCGGGTGCTCGGCGACGAGGTGGACATCGAGGTGATCGAGGCCCACCACCGTCATAAGATCGATGCGCCCTCGGGCACCGCCCTGCGCATGGGCGAGGTGGTGGCGCAGACGCTGGGCCGCGACCTGGACCAGTGCGCGGTCTACGGCCGCGAAGGCCGCACCGGCGAACGCGACCGCCAGACCATCGGTTTCGAGACCATCCGCGCCGGTGACATCGTCGGCGAGCACACGGTGCTGTTCGCCGCCGATGGCGAACGGGTGGAAATTACCCATAAGGCGTCCAGCCGCATGTCGTTCGCGCGCGGCGCCGTGCGGGCCGCGGTATGGCTGTCCGAACAGCCCAAAGGCCTGTTCGATATGCAGGATGTGCTGGGCCTGGCCGGCGAAAGTGCCGGTTGGGGCAAACGTTAGGGCAGTCTCGGCGTGACAGCGTGCTGTGAACGTCCTAAAATACGGCCCTGCCCAAGATGGGCGAGCGGGCGGCCGAGTGAAGATGTGTATTTCCTGAAAAGCGAGGTGGAGCAATCCATCTCGCTTTTTTGCGAACCCTGCCAAACGGTTGCGGTAATGCACGGCCCCCGCCACCGATCTCCCAAGTCCCTATCCGCCAGGAGGTTGCGTTGACGGTACCCGCCATACTAGCTCTGGAAGATGGAAGCCTCTTTCGGGGTGTCGCCATTGGCGCCACGGGTGAAACCGTGGGTGAAGTGGTGTTCAACACCGCCATGACCGGCTATCAGGAAATTCTCACCGATCCGTCTTATGCCAAGCAGATCGTGACCCTGACCTATCCACACATCGGCAATACCGGGGTGAACCCGGAAGATGATGAATCCGATCGCGTCTGGGCCGCCGGTCTGGTGATACGTGATCTCACTCTCACCGTGAGCAACTGGCGCGCCCAGGAGACCCTGCCTGAGTACCTCAAGGCCCGGGGCATCGTCGCCATCGCCGACATCGACACGCGCCGGCTGACGCGCATTCTGCGTGACAAAGGCGCCCAGAATGGCTGCATTCTGGCCGGCGACGATGTGGACGAAGCCCGCGCGCTGGCCGCCGCCCGCGACTTCCCCGGCCTCAAAGGCATGGACCTGGCCAAGGAAGTCAGTGTGAAAGCGCCCTATCAGTGGAAAGAGGGCACCTGGGACCGGGTCGAAGGACACCGGGAACAGAGTGATACCCGCTACCACGTGGTGGCCTACGATTACGGCTGCAAGCGCAATATTTTGCGCATGCTGGCGGATCGTCATTGCAAGCTCACCGTGGTGCCGGCGCAAACGCCCGCCGCCGAGGTGCTGGCGATGAAGCCCGACGGTGTGTTCCTGGCCAACGGCCCCGGGGATCCGGAGCCCTGCGATTACGCGATCACCGCGATCCGCGAGATCCTGGACACCGGGCTGCCGGTATTCGGCATCTGCCTGGGGCACCAGCTGCTCGGCCTGGCCAGCGGCGCGCGCACCCTGAAGATGAAGCACGGCCACCACGGCGCCAACCATCCGGTGAAGAACCTGGAAGACGGCACGGTGATGATCACCAGCCAGAACCACGGTTTCGCGGTGGACGAAAACACGCTGCCCGACAACGTCAAGACCACCCATGTGTCGTTGTTCGACGGCTCCCTGCAGGGGATCCACCGTACCGATGTGCCGGCGTTCAGCTTCCAGGGCCACCCGGAAGCGAGCCCGGGGCCGCACGACTGCGCTCCGCTGTTCGATCATTTCATCGAACTGATGGAGGCCCGCGCCAACGCCGGCTGATAACAGGAAACACGGGCGGCGCGGCCGCCCGAAGCGTCCGGCCCTGACGTCGGACCCAAGCGAAACGCTCGAATCTGGACGGTTACTCAGACATGCCTAAACGGACTGATATTCAAAGCATCCTCATCATTGGCGCCGGTCCGATCGTGATCGGCCAGGCCTGCGAGTTCGACTACTCCGGTGCCCAGGCGTGCAAGGCCCTGCGCGAGGAAGGCTTCCGGGTGATTCTGGTGAATTCCAACCCGGCCACCATCATGACCGATCCGGCCATGGCCGACGCCACCTACATCGAACCCATCACCTGGGAAACGGTGGCCAAGATCATTGAGCGCGAGCGTCCGGACGCGCTGCTGCCCACCATGGGCGGCCAGACCGCGCTGAACTGCGCGCTCGATCTGGAGCGCCACGGCGTTCTGGACAAATTCGGTGTCGAGATGATCGGCGCCAACGCCGACACCATCGACAAGGCCGAGAACCGCGACCGCTTCGACAAGGCGATGAAGAACATCGGCCTGGAGTGCCCCAAGGCGAAGATCGCCAAAACCATGGAGGAAGCCTGGGAGATCCAGCAGGAGCTGGGCTTCCCGTCCATTATCCGGCCGTCGTTCACGATGGGCGGCTCCGGCGGCGGGGTGGCGTACAACAAGGAAGAGTTCGAGGAAATCTGTACCCGCGGCTTCGACCTGTCGCCCACCCACGAGCTGCTGATCGACGAATCGCTGCTGGGCTGGAAAGAGTACGAGATGGAGGTTGTCCGCGATAAGAACGACAACTGCATCATCGTTTGCACCATCGAGAACTTCGACCCGATGGGCGTGCACACCGGTGACTCGATCACCGTGGCGCCGGCGCAGACGCTCACCGACAAGGAATTCCAGGTGATGCGCGACGCCTCCCTGGCGGTGCTGCGCGAGATCGGCGTGGAAACCGGCGGCTCCAACGTGCAGTTCGGCATGTGCCCGGACACCGGCCGCATGGTGGTGATTGAAATGAACCCGCGGGTGTCGCGCTCCTCGGCGCTGGCCTCCAAGGCCACCGGCTTCCCGATCGCCAAGGTGGCCGCCAAGCTGGCGGTGGGCTACACCCTCGATGAGCTGCAGAACGAGATCACCGGCGGTGCCACCCCGGCCTCCTTCGAGCCGTCCATTGATTACGTGGTCACCAAGATTCCGCGCTTCAACTTCGAGAAGTTCGCCGCCGCCGATCCAGTGCTCACCACGCAGATGAAATCCGTGGGCGAGGTGATGGCCATCGGCCGCAACCTGCAGGAGTCCCTGCAGAAGGCGATGCGCGGGCTGGAAACCGATTCCGTGGGCTTCGATCCCAAGATCGACCTGAACGCGCCGGACGCCTCCGAGCGCATCGCCCAGTTGCTGTCGACGCCGGGTCCGGAGCGTATCTGGATTGTCGGCGACGCCTTCCGCAGCGGCCTGAGCGTGGACGATGTCTTCCACATCACCCAGATCGACCGCTGGTTCCTGGTGCAGATCGCCGACCTGATCGCCGAAGAGCAGCGGCTTGAGCCGGGCAGCTTCAGCGAACTGGACAAGGCGCGCCTGTACGCGCTCAAGCGCAAGGGCTTCTCCGACGCGCGCCTGGCGCAGCTGCTCGGCGTCAAGGAGGCGGATGTGCGCGCCAAGCGCCGCGAGCTGGGCGTGCAGCCGATCTTCAAGCGGGTCGACACCTGCGCCGCCGAGTTCGCCACCAGCACCGCCTACATGTACTCCAGCTACGACGAGGAGTGCGAATCGAACCCCTCCGACCGTGACAAGATCATGGTGATCGGCGGTGGCCCCAACCGTATCGGCCAGGGCATCGAGTTCGATTACTGCTGCGTGCACGCCGCCTTCGCCATGAAGGACGACGGTTACGAGACCATCATGATCAACTGCAACCCGGAGACCGTCTCCACGGATTACGACACCTCCGACCGGTTGTACTTCGAGCCCGTCACCCTGGAGGACGTGCTCGCCATCGTCGATATGGAAAAGCCCAAGGGCGTGATCGTGCAGTACGGCGGCCAGACGCCGCTGAAGCTGGCCCGCGACCTGCAGGCCGCCGGCGTGCCGATCATCGGCACCAGCCCGGACGCCATCGACGAGGCGGAAGACCGTGAGCGTTTCCAGCACATGGTCAACAAGCTGGGCCTCAAGCAGCCGCCCAACCGCACCGCCCGTTCCATGGACGAAGGCATCAAGCTGGCCGAGGAAATCGGTTACCCGCTGGTGGTGCGTCCCTCCTATGTGCTCGGCGGCCGGGCCATGGAGATCGTCTACAACGAGGCGGAACTGCGCAGCTACATGAACAACGCGGTGAGCGTGTCCAACGACTCGCCGGTACTGCTGGACCGCTTCCTGGACGACGCCATCGAAGTGGACGTGGACGCCATCTGCGACGGCACCGACGTGGTGATCGGCGGCATCATGCAGCACATTGAACAGGCCGGCGTGCACTCCGGTGACTCCGCCTGCTCCCTGCCGCCGTACTCCCTGGGCAAGGAAGTGCAGGACGTAATGCGCGAGCAGTCCGCCGCCATGGCCCTGGAGCTGGGCGTGGTGGGCCTGATGAACGTGCAGTTCGCGGTCAAGGGCGAGGAAGTCTATGTCCTGGAAGTGAACCCGCGCGCCTCGCGCACGGTCCCCTACGTGTCCAAGTGCATCGGCGTGTCCCTGGCCAAGGTGGCGGCGCGCTGCATGGCCGGCACCTCGCTCAAGGCGCAGGGCTTCACCGAGGAAGTGACGCCGCGCCACTACTTCGTCAAGGAAGCGGTGTTCCCGTTCGCCAAGTTCCCCAAGGTGGACCCGATTCTCGGCCCGGAAATGAAGTCCACCGGCGAGGTGATGGGCATTGGCGCCACCTTCGCGGAAGCCTTCGGCAAGGCGTCCCTGGGCGCCGGCGAACGGCTGCCCGACGGCGGCACCGCCTTTATTTCGGTGCGCGACGCGGACAAGAACGCCGCCGTGGACGTGGCCCGTTCACTGATCCGCCATGGTTTCCGGCTGGTGGCCACGCGCGGCACCGCGCGCATGCTCTCCGAGGCCGGGCTGGACGTGAAGCCGGTCAATAAAGTACTGGAAGGGCGTCCGCATATCGTCGACATGATCAAGAACGACGAGGTGGACCTGATCGTCAACACCACCGAGGGCAAGCAGGCGATCCGCGATTCCTTCGCGATTCGCCGCTCCGCCCTGCAGCACAAGGTGTTCTACACCACCACCATTACGGCGGCCCACGCGGTTTGTCAGGCAATGGCCATCAGCGGCGAACCCGAAGTTCGCCGGCTGCAGGACCTGCACGCCGAAATGCATTAACCGTAAGTCGCCTCGGGGCCGTCCCCGGGGCGGGCCCAAGGAAGACATTAAGAGGTTAATACTATGCAACGTGTTCCCATGACCACCGCGGGCGCCGAGGCCCTGCGCAAGGAACTCGATCAGCTTAAAAAAGTGGACCGTCCGCGCATTTCCGCCGCCATCGCCGAAGCCCGCGAGCACGGCGACCTCAAGGAAAACGCCGAGTACCACGCGGCGCGCGAGCAGCAGGGGTTCTGTGAAGGCCGCATCCAGGACATCGAGAGCAAGCTGTCCAACGCGCAGATCATCGACATCACCAGCATCCAGAACACCGGCAAGGTGATCTTCGGTGTCACCGTGACCATCGTCGACGTGGACTCCGATGAAGAGAAGGTCTATCAGATCGTCGGCGACGACGAGGCGGACATCAAAAGCGGCAAGCTGAGTGTCAACTCACCCATCGCCCGCGGCCTGATCGGCCGGGAAGAAGGAGATACGGTGCAGATCGACACCCCCGGCGGCACCAAGGAATACGAGATCGACAAGGTCGAGCACCTGTAGGGCGCCGGCGCCTTCAGACGTCGGCGCGCAGTACGTTGGAGAGTTTCGGATCCGGCTTGGCGGCGGCCCGGTAGATCAGCGCGATATTACCAATGCGCTGGACCAGGTCGGCGCCGGTGCTTTCGCACAGGCTTTCCACCATGCCGGCGCGCTGCTCCCGGGTGGACGCATTGATCTTCACTTTGATCAGTTCGTGGTCCTCAAGGCGGCCTTCCAGTTCTTCCAGGAAGGTTTCCGTGAGGCCCTTGTCACCGGAAATCAGTACCGGCTTCAGATGGTGGCCGATACGGCGCAGGCGTTTCTTGTCCTGTTGGCTCAAAGGCATGGTGTTCTCCAAAAACGGAGCGCTATTCTAGGGAACCGGGGCGGTCCCCCGCAATCACCGCCTTGCGCCGTCTCCGGCGCCGGCAATCCAGGCGCGACTACCCAAGGCTATTATGGCGAAATCGAAAAGCAGCCAGCGCTGGCTCAAAGAGCACTTCGACGACCACTGGGTGACCCGCGCCCGGGCCGAGGGCTACCGCTCCCGGGCCAGCTTCAAACTGCTGGAAATCCACGAAAAGGACAAGCTGTTCCGCCCCGGCATGACGGTGCTCGACCTGGGCGCGGCGCCGGGCGGCTGGTCCCAGGTGGCCGGCCGCCTGGTTGGTTCACGGGGCACTGTCGTGGCCAGCGATATTCTCGCCATGGATGCGATCCCCGACGTCACCTTCGTACAGGGCGATTTCCGGGAGCAGGCGGTCTATGAGCAAATCGTGGCCCATCTCAATGGGCGGAAAGTCGACCTTGTATTGTCCGACATGGCCCCCAATATGAGTGGGAACAAGGCGGTGGATCTGCCGCGCTCCATGTACCTGGCCGAACTGGCCCTGGACATGGCGCTGAATGTTCTGGAACCCCGGGGCGCCTTTCTGGTCAAGGTGTTCCACGGCGAAGGGTTCGATCAGTACCGCAAGGCCCTGCAAGGCCATTTCCAGCGGGTGGTCAGTCGCAAACCGGCGGCCAGCCGACCGCGCTCTACCGAGGTGTACCAATTGGGGTCGCACCTGAAGTAGTGTAGAGTTGAAAGTCTGTCAGTACGCGCGAATGCGCCCAGTAAGGCGAGGTCTCCCTTGAACGACATGACCAAGAATATTGTGCTGTGGCTGGTGATCGCCGGGGTCCTCTATGTAGTGGCCTCCAGCATCAACACCCAGCCGACTCAGCAAATGCTGAACTACTCCGCGTTCATCGATAACGTGGAGAACGGCAATGTGGATCAGGTCACCATCGGTGACACCCGTATTTCCGGCCAGATGAACGACGGCACCCGCTTCGAGACCGTCAAGCCGCCGGCGATGGACACCAACCTGATTCCCACGCTGATCCAGAACGAAGTGGAAGTGACCGGTAAGGAACCCGAGCGTCAGGGCTTCCTGACCCAGCTGTTCCTGTCCGTGCTGCCGATTCTGCTGATCCTGGCGATCTTCATCTTCTTCATGCGCCAGATGCAGGGCGGCGGTAAAGGCGGCGGCGGGCCGATGACGTTCGGCAAGTCCAAGGCCCGCCTGATGGGCGAAGACCAGATCAAGACCACCTTCGCCGACGTGGCCGGCGTGGAAGAGGCCAAGGACGAAGTGCAGGAACTGGTCGAGTTCCTGCGTGATCCCGCCAAATTCCAGCGTCTTGGCGGCAAGATTCCCCGTGGTGTGCTGATGGTCGGCTCGCCGGGTACCGGTAAGACCCTGCTCGCCAAGGCCATCGCCGGCGAAGCCAAGGTGCCGTTCTTCAGCATTTCCGGCTCCGATTTCGTGGAAATGTTCGTCGGCGTGGGCGCGTCCCGGGTCCGTGACATGTTTGATCAGGCCAAGAAGCACGCCCCCTGCATCATCTTTATCGACGAGATCGACGCCGTCGGCCGCAGCCGTGGCGCCGGCCTGGGCGGCGGTCATGACGAACGCGAGCAGACCCTGAACCAGCTGCTGGTGGAGATGGACGGTTTCGACGACAACGACGGCGTGATCGTGATCGCCGCCACCAACCGTCCCGACGTGCTGGACCCGGCGCTGCTGCGCCCGGGCCGCTTCGACCGTCAGGTGACGGTGCCGCTGCCGGACATCCGTGGCCGCGAGCAGGTGCTCAAGGTGCACATGCGCCCGGTGCCCATGTCCGAGGACGTGGACGCCTCGCTGATCGCCCGCGGCACGCCGGGCTTCTCCGGCGCGGACCTGGCCAACCTGGTCAATGAGGCGGCGCTGTTCGCGGCCCGCGCCAACAAGCGCGTGGTCTCCATGGAGGACTTCGAGAAAGCCAAGGACAAGATCCTGATGGGCGCCGAACGCCGCTCCATGGTGATGAGCGAGAAAGAGAAGCTGAACACCGCTTACCACGAGTCCGGCCACGCCATTGTCGGCCGGCTGGTGCCGGATCACGATCCGGTCTACAAGGTCAGCATCATCCCCCGTGGCCGCGCCCTGGGTGTGACCATGTACCTGCCCGAGGAAGACAAGTACTCGGTGTCCAAGCGGGCGCTGGAATCCTCCATCTGCTCGCTGTTCGGCGGCCGTATCGCCGAGGAGATGACGCTTGGCTTCGACGGTGTCACCACCGGGGCCTCCAACGACATCGAGCGGGCCACCAAAATGGCCCGGGCGATGGTCACCAAGTGGGGCCTGAGTGAAAAGATGGGTCCGCTGGCCTACGAGGAAGACGAGGGCGAAGTGTTCCTCGGCAAGCAGATGTCCCAGCGCAAGCACGTTTCCGAGCAGACCTCCGAGGAGATCGACCGGGAAGTGCGCGCCATCATCGACAGCTGTTACCACCGGGCCAAAGACCTGCTGGAAAGCAACCGCGAAAAGCTGGATCTGATGGCGGAAGCCCTGATGCAGTACGAAACCATCGACGCGGACCAGATCAGTGACATCATGTCCGGCCACAAGCCCCGTCCGCCGAAGGACTGGCGCGACCAGGGCCCCGGCCCCGGCGCCTCCGCCTCTTCGGACGAGTCCGGCGACGGCCAGACCGGCGACGACGCCATAGGCGGGCCCGCCAATACCCATTGATGATGGTTCGATGAACACCAACACGCTGAGCTGTGGGGCGCGGACACTGGATTTGTCCGCGCCCGTCGTTATGGGGGTCCTGAATGTGACCCCCGATTCGTTTTCCGACGGTGGCCGCTACACCTCCCTGGATGCCGCGCTGCGCCAGGCCGAGCAGATGCTCGCCGACGGCGCCGCGATCATCGACGTGGGCGGCGAGTCCACCCGGCCGGGCGCCGCGCCGGTCTCCGAGCAGCAGGAGCTGGACCGGGTGATCCCGGTGGTGGAGGCCCTGCACCGGGAGCTGGACGCCCTGGTTTCCGTGGACACCAGCACGCCGGCGGTGATTCGCGCCTGCGCCGACGCCGGCGCCGGCATGATCAACGACGTGCGCTCATTGCGCCGTCCGGGCGCCCTCGAGGCCGCCGCCGGTACCGGTTTGCCGGTGTGCGTGATGCACATGCAGGGCGAGCCCGGCACCATGCAGAACGACCCCTTCTACGAAGACGTCACCGCCGAGGTGATCGCGTTCCTGGAGCAGCGCGTCGCCGCCTGCGTGGACGCCGGTATCCCCCGCGACAAGCTGCTGGTGGATCCGGGTTTTGGTTTTGCCAAGACGGTGCAGCATAATCTGCGTTTGCTGGCGGAGCTGTCGCAGCTGGCGCGGCTGGAACTGCCCCTGCTGGTGGGCCTGTCGCGCAAGTCCCTGTTCGGCAAGGTTCTGGACCGCCCGGTGGAACAGCGCCTGGCGGGCAGCCTGGCGGCGGCGGTGATGTGTGTGGAGCGGGGCGCGCGTATCGTGCGCGCCCACGACGTAAAAGAAACCGTGGACGGTGTGCGTTTCGCCCACGCCGTGCACCGCAGCCTGTAAACGATGACGGTGCTGCTTCAGGGAGGCTAAGGATGAGTCGCAAATATTTCGGCACCGATGGCATTCGCGGCACCGTCGGGGAACCGCCGATCACGCCGGATTTCGTGCTCAAGCTGGGCTGGGCCGCCGGCCGGGTGCTGGCCGCCCACGGTGGCAGCAAGATCCTGATCGGCAAGGACACCCGCATTTCCGGGTACATGTTCGAGTCGGCCCTGGAAGCGGGCATTTCCGCCGCCGGCGTGGACGTCAGGCTGCTCGGGCCCATGCCCACACCGGCGATCGCCTATTTGACCCGCACCCTGCACGCCCAGGCGGGCATCGTGATTTCCGCGTCGCACAACGCCTACACCGACAACGGCATCAAGTTTTTCGGCGACAACGGCCGCAAGCTCAGCGATAAGATCGAAGCGGAAATCGAACGCATGCTGGATGAGCCGATCTCGGTGGTCGCCACCGACCGTCTCGGCAAGGTGCGCCGCATCGACGACGCCCGCGGCCGCTACATCGAATTCTGCAAAAGCACCACGCCGGGGCTCAATCTGCACGGCCTGAAAATCGTGGTGGACACCGCCAACGGCGCGGCCTATCACATTACCCCGGACGTCCTGGAGGAGCTGGGCGCCGAGGTGGTGGCGATCGCCAACCAGCCGGACGGCTTCAACATCAATCTGGAGTGCGGTTCCACCAAACCCGAGGCGCTGTGCCGCCGGGTGGTCGCCGAGGGCGCCGATCTCGGGCTGGCCCTGGACGGCGACGCCGACCGCCTGATCATGGTGGACGATCAGGGCACGCTGGTGGACGGCGACCAGCTGCTCTATCTGATCGCCCGCGACCGCCAGCGCCGGGGCCGGCTCAATGGCGGCGTGGTCGGCACCCTGATGTCCAACCTGGGCCTGGAGCTGGCGCTTCAGGATCTGGATATTCCCTTCGCCCGCGCCAAGGTCGGCGACCGTTACGTGATGGAGCAGCTCGATCAGCGTGGCTGGCTGCTGGGCGGCGAGTCGTCCGGGCATCTGGTCTGCCTCGACCGCACCTCCACCGGCGACGGCACCGTGGCGGCGCTGCAGGTGCTGGACGCGCTGCGCCGCGAGGGCCTGTCCCTGCGCGAGGCGGCCCTCGCCGCGCCGCTGTTGCCGCAGACGCTGATCAACGTGCGCGGCAGCCGGCGGGACGGGTTCATGGAAGAGGCCGGCGTGCGCGCCGCCATCGATAAGGTGGAGCAGGAACTGGGCCGTAACGGCCGTTTATTGTTGCGCCCCTCCGGCACGGAGCCGCTGGTGCGGGTGATGGTGGAAGGCAAAGACGCCGACCAGGTGGAGCGGCTCTGCCGCCATCTGGCGGAGGCCGTGGAAACGGCGATCGCATGACAGGAGCAACGCTCGAATGACAAGAACACCGTTAGTGGCGGCGAACTGGAAGATGAACGGCCGGTACGGCCTGGTCGCCGAACTGGGCGCCGCGCTGGCGGCGGCGGATCTGGGCAGCGCGGAAGTGGTGGTGTGCCCGCCGTTCCCGTACCTGCAAGCGCTCGGCGCCGAACTGAAGGACAGCGGCGTGGGGCTGGGCGCACAGACTCTGTGCGACCACGAGGACGGCGCCTTCACCGGGGAAGTATCGGCGGAAATGCTGGTGGATATGGGCTGCCGCTACGTGATCGTCGGCCACTCGGAGCGCCGCGAGCACTTCGGAGAGGACGACGACCTGGTCGCCAGCAAGTTTCTGCGCGCCCAGAAGGCCGGGCTGATACCGATTCTGTGTGTCGGCGAAACCCTGCGCCAGCGCGAAGCCGGCGACACCGAGCATGTGGTGGTCCGGCAGCTGATGGCGGTGGTGGAAGCCGCCGGCAGCGCCGCTTTCGACCGCGCGGTGCTGGCCTATGAGCCGGTCTGGGCGATCGGAACCGGCCTCACCGCTTCGCCGGAACAGGCCCAGGCGGTGCACGCCGACCTGCGTGCCGCCCTGGCCGCCCGCGACCCGGATGTGGCCGCCGGCCTACGCCTCCTTTACGGCGGCAGCGTAAAGGCGGATAATGCCGCCCCTCTGTTTGCCCAGCCGGACATCGATGGTGGACTGATCGGCGGGGCCTCACTGAACGAAAAAGAATTTATCGCCATTTGTCGGGCGGCAGGTTGATTTAACTTATGGATATTGTGCTTCATGTGGTGCACGTGCTGGCGGCCCTCGGTCTTATCGGCCTGATCCTGATCCAGCATGGCAAGGGGGCCGACGCCGGCGCCTCTTTCGGTGGCGGCGGTTCGCAGACCGTATTCGGCAGCGCCGGGTCCGCCAATTTTCTGACCCGTTTCACGGCGGTTCTGGCGGTGGTGTTTTTCGTCACCAGCCTGGGCCTGGCCTGGATGGCGCGCCAGGAAGCGGAAGGCGCGGGCAGCTTCCTGCCGGCCCTGGAATCCGTGGACGATCAGGACGTGCCGGCGCTGGACGACGCCGACGAGCCGGTCTCCGGCGACGTACCGTCCACCGGCCCGGCCCAGGGCGCGGACGTTCCCGCCGAGGCGCCCGGGATGGATTCCGGGAAATCTGAAAAAGAGACTTCAGATGTGCCGTCGGCTGGGTTAGAATCCCCGGCCCCGGATGAGACGACGTCCGATTCCGGGAAGCAGTAAATCAGTTCTTCGCCGAAGTGGTGGAATTGGTAGACACGCTATCTTGAGGGGGTAGTGACCTTACGGTCGTGCCGGTTCAAGTCCGGCCTTCGGCACCAAAATCAGGACAGGTTCCGTTTGGAGCCTTCCGCGGCTTCCAACGAAGCCCGCGGTTTTTTCAGCCTGGTCCCCGGGGCGGGGCAGGGCTGGAAGCAACCGCCGGAAGATGAGTATAAATCCTGGAAAAATAAACGTTTTTTTCAGGATTAGGTTTGACAAAACCGGCGTGAATATTTAGTATTTGCGCTCGATTTCAAGTGCGGGGTGGAGCAGTCTGGTAGCTCGTCGGGCTCATAACCCGAAGGTCGTAGGTTCAAATCCTGCCCCCGCTACCACTTATCAGGGCCGACTCCCGGTTCTGACGAACAAAAAGCCCCTCTAGAAGGGGCTTTTTGCTATACACAACCGGGGTCGCAAGTGGGAATGGGCGTTATGCCCATTTTTTGTTTGTGGCACCGGAAAAGAGAGGCAATGTCGAAACGCGCGGAACAACTCAAGGAGCTGCTGGCTCCCGTGGTGGAAGACCTGGGTTATACGCTCTGGGGTGTGCAATATCTCCAGGGCCGCGGTGCGGTATTGCGTCTTTTTATCGACCACGATGACGGCATTAACGTCGACGATTGTGCCCTGGTGAGCCACGAGGTGAGTGGCGTACTGGACGTGGAAGATCCGATTCCCGGTGATTACAACCTGGAAGTGTCCTCCCCGGGTCTGGATCGCCCTCTCTTCGAGCTTTCCCACTTTGAACGCTACCAGGGCGAATCCGTGCAGCTCACGCTGCTGGCCCCGGTGGCGGGCAAGCGTAAAATGACGGCGACCCTGGTGGCCGTGGACGGCGACACGCTGGTAATGGAGCTTGATGGCGAAAGCCTGCGCGTTCCTTACAGTCAGGTGGATCGCGCCCGATTACAGCCTCGCTTTGATTGAGCGTGCCCTGGAGAATTTTGTAAAGGCCTGGCCATGAACAAAGAAATCCTGCTGGTAGCGGAAACAGTTTCCAACGAGAAAGGCGTCAGCCGCGACGTGATCTTCGAGGCCATTGAATCGGCCCTGGCGGCGGCGACCAAAAAGCGCTTCAAGGAAGAAGATGTGGAGATTCGTGTCGAGATCGACCGCGTCAGCGGCGACTCACGCACCTTCCGCGTCTGGCACGTGGTGCCCGATGAAGAGCTCTATGAATTCGGCCGTCAGCTGACGCTGGATGAAGCCCACGAGCACGACGAGAAGCTGCAGATCGGCGACACCTATGAAGAAGAGGTGGCGTCGGAAAGCTTCGGTCGCATCGCGGCGCAAACGGCGAAACAGGTGATCGTGCAGAAGGTGCGCGAAGCGGAGCGGCGTCAGATCGTCGAAGAGTACCGCGACCGCATCGGCGAGCTGATCAGCGGCGTGGTCAAGAAGGCCAGCCGTGATTCCATCGTGCTCGACCTGGGGGCCAACGCCGAGGCGCTGATCACCCGCGAGCACATGATCACCCGCGAGAGCGTGCGCCAGAACGACCGCCTGCGTGCGTATCTGCTGGGCGTCAACGAGGAAAACCGGGGCCCGCAGCTGTTCGCCAGCCGCGCCTGCCCGGAAATGCTCGTCGAGCTGTTCAAGATCGAAGTGCCGGAGATCGGCGAAGAGCTGATCGAGATCAAGGGCGCGGCCCGTGACCCGGGTTCGCGCGCCAAGATCGCGGTGAAGACCAACGATCAGCGTATCGACCCGGTGGGCGCCTGCGTCGGCATGCGCGGCGCGCGGGTACAGGCCGTTTCCAACGAGCTGGCCGGCGAGCGAATCGACATCGTGCTGTGGGACGACAACCCGGCGCAGCTGGTGATCAACGCCATGCAGCCGGCGGAAGTCGCTTCCATCGTGGTCGACGAGGAAAGCCACACCATGGACATCGCGGTGGAAGACGAATCCGCGCTGGCCCAGGCGATCGGCCGCAGTGGTCAGAACATCCGTCTCGCCTCCGAGCTGACCGGCTGGGAGCTGAACGTGATGACCACCGACGACGCCGAGAACAAGCAGCAGGAAGAAGCGGAAAAAGCGCTGGAAACCTTTATGGCGTTCCTCGACGTGGATGAGGACGTGGCCGGCGTGCTGGTGGATGAAGGCTTCTCCACCCTCGAGGAAGTGGCCTACGTGCCCACCGAGGAAATGCTCGCCATCGAAGGCTTCGACGAGGACATCGTCGAGGCGCTGCGCCAGCGGGCCAAGGACGCGCTGCTGACCCGGGCGCTGGTATCCGAAGAGAAATTTGATCAGGCCGAACCCGCCGACGACCTTCTGGCAATGGAAGGCATGGACCGCGATCTGGCGGTGGAATTGGCCTCCCGAGGCATCGTCACCATGGAAGACCTTGCCGAACAAGCGGTGGACGACCTGCTCGACATTGAAGGGCTGGAGGAAGAGCGCGCGGCCCAATTGATTATGACCGCCCGTGCCCCCTGGTTCGAAGGCGAGGAAGCCGGCGAATAAGTAGCACGCCGGAATTTGAAGCAGGGCGCCACCAAGACGCGGACAGGAGAGTGTTGCTGACATGGCAGAAACGACCGTAAAGAAACTGGCCGACGTGGTTGGCATCCCGGTGGATACACTGCTCACGCAGATGAAGGAAGCCGGATTGCCACACACGGACGCCGGTGAAGGCGTCTCGGACGAACAAAAGCAGCAGCTGCTCGCGCACCTGCGCAAGTCCCATGGTGCCCAGGATGCGGAGCCCAAGAAGATTACCCTGAAGCGGCGCTCCACCAGCACCATCAAGACCACCGGTGCCGCGGGCAAGGCGAAAACGGTAAACGTGGAAGTGCGCAAGAAGCGCACCTACGTGAAGCGCGCCGCGGTGGAAGAAGAGGAGCGCCTGGAGCAGGAGCGCCTGGCCGCCGAAGAGCAGGCACGCATCGAAGCCGAGGAAGCCGCCAAGCGCAAGGCCGAGGAAGAGGAAGCCAAGCGCAAGGCGGAAGAGGAAGACGCCCTTCGCCGCGAGCAGGAAGCCAAGGCCCGCGCCGAGCAGGAGCGCCAGGCCGGCGAAGAGAAAGCCAGCCAGGAGAAGACCAAGCGGACCTCCGTGCCCAAGGCGTCCACCAAGAAGGTGGCGAAGGAAGAAACCCCCGAGCAGCGTGCCCAGCGCGAAGAGGAAGAGCGCAAGCAGCGTGAAGCCGAAGAGGCGCGCCGCAAGCAGGAGGCCGAAACCCGCAAGAAAGCCGAGGAAGAGGCCGCCCGCCGCACCGCCGAGGAAGCTCAGCGCATCGCCGAGGAGCTGGAGAAGCGCGGCGGCGAGCCCGAGCCGGCGAAAACAGAAGAGGAGGACGACAAAGGGTCCTCCATCGTCCGTGATGCCGTTGAAGCCGGTTATCGCACCGAGGAGCGTCAGTCCCGCCGCCGCCGTCGCAAGAAGGGTTCGGTCGGCGTGGCCCATGGCCAGATGCGCAGCTCCATGAACAAACAGCACGGGTTCAAGAGCCCCACGGAGAAAATGGTATACGACGTAGAGATTCCCGAAACCATCACCGTGGCTGAGCTGGCCCAGCGGATGAACATCAAGGCCAAGGAACTCATCAAGGCAATGATGAAGATGGGTGAAATGGCCACCGTCAATCAGTACATCGACCAGGAAACGGCGGTACTGCTCACCGAGGAAATGGGCCACACGCCCAAGCTGGTGAAAGGCGAGGAAGAGGCGCTGGAAGACGATCTGGCGGATCTGGTGGATTACACCGGCATCGAGGAAGGACCGCGTGCGCCGGTCGTGACCATCATGGGCCACGTCGACCACGGCAAGACCTCGCTGCTGGACTATATCCGCAAGGCCAAGGTGGCGGCCGGTGAAGCCGGCGGCATTACCCAGCACATCGGCGCCTACCACGTGCAGCACGAGAAAGGCATGATCACCTTCCTGGATACCCCGGGCCACGCGGCGTTCACCGCCATGCGGGCGCGCGGTGCCCAGGCGACGGACATCGCGATCATCGTGGTGGCTGCGGACGACGGCGTGATGCCGCAGACCGAGGAAGCGATCAACCACGCCAAGGCGGCGGGTATCCCGCTGATCATCGCGGTCAACAAGATCGATAAGGAAAACGCCGACCTGGATCGGGTTAAAACCGAGCTGGCCGGCAAGGACGTGATCCCGGAAGAGTGGGGCGGCGAGTACCAGTTCGTGAACGTGTCCGCGCACTCCGGTCAGGGTATCGACGAGCTGCTGGACGCGGTGCTGCTGCAGTCCGAATTGCTGGAACTGCGTGCCCCCGCCACCGGCCCGGCCGGCGGTGTGGTGATCGAATCCCGCATCGAGAAGGGTCGCGGTACCGTGGCCTCGGTGCTGGTGCAGTCCGGTGAGCTGCAGGTCGGCGACATGCTGCTGGCCGGCGCCCACTACGGCCGCGTCCGCGCCCTGGTCGACGAGACCGGGCAGCAGGTCAAGAAGGCCGGTCCGTCGATTCCGGTGGAAGTGCTGGGCCTGGACGGCGCGCCGGAAGCCGGCGAGCAGATCCAGGTGGTGCCGGACGAGAAGAAGGCCCGCGAAGTGGCGGAATTCCGCCAGGACCGCGACCGCGATCTCAAGCTCAAGCGTCAGCAGGCCTCCAAGCTGGAAAACCTGTTCGAGAACATGGGCAGCAAGGAAGCCAGCCAGGTCAACATCGTGCTCAAGACCGACGTGCGCGGTTCTCTGGAAGCGCTGGTCGGCGCCCTGCACGACCTGTCCACCGACGAAGTGAAGGTGAGCCTGGTGTCCTCCGGCGTCGGCGCGATCAACGAATCCGACGTCAACCTGGCGATCACCAGCGAGGCGGTACTGCTGGGCTTCAACGTGCGTGCCGATTCCAAGGCCAAGCGCCTGTGCGAGCAGGAAGGCATCGACCTGCGTTACTACAGCGTCATCTACGAGCTGATCGATGACGTCAAGCAGGCCATGAGCGGCTTGCTGGCGCCGGAGAAGCGCGAGGAGATCCTCGGCGTGGCGGAAGTCCGCGACGTGTTCCGCTCCTCCAAGTTCGGCGCCGTGGCCGGCTGTATGGTGGTGGAAGGCACCCTGTACCGGAACCGCCCGATCCGCGTGCTGCGCGACGACGTGGTGGTGTTCGAGGGCGAGCTGGAATCCCTGCGCCGCTTCAAGGACGACGTCCAGGAAGTCCGCAACGGCGTCGAGTGTGGTATCGCCGTGAAGAGCTACAACGACGTCAAGGCCGGCGACAAGATCGAAGTGTTCGAAGTGAAGGAGGTGGCGCGCTCTCTCTGAGTGCGCCCTCGTTATGAGCCGTCATCGCCGCCCCAGTGGTTTTCAGCGCACCGACCGCATCGCGGATCAGATTCAGCGTGAGCTGTCGCGGTTGCTTCAGTTTCAGCTGAAGGATCCGCGCGTGGGGCTGGTGACGGTGCAGGACGTGACCGTATCCCGGGATCTGTCCTACTCCGACGTCTATTTCACCCTGTTGGGTGAAGGGGCCGAAGCGGGCTACGAGGCCGAGAAGGTGCTCACCGGCGCCGCCGGCTTCCTGCGCAGCTCGCTGGCGCAGACCCTCAACACCCGCACCACGCCGAAATTGCGTTTTCACTATGACGAAACACCGGAGCGCGCCTCGGAGCTGTCGCAGCTGATCGACGAGGCGCGCGCCGAGGATCGGGAATTGCGTCCCGATCAGGACGACGACGACACCAAGAACGATTGATCACGGAGCGAAGACAGTGGGAAAACAGCGCCGTGGAGGTCGTGATCTGAATGGCATTCTGTTGCTGGACAAGTCCCAGGGCGTGACCAGTAACGGGGCCCTGCAAATGGCCAAGAAAATGTTCGCCGCGGCCAAGGCCGGGCACACCGGCAGCCTGGACCCGCTGGCCACCGGCATGCTGCCGATCTGTTTCGGCGAGGCGACCAAGTTCAGCCAGTTTCTGCTGGACGCGGACAAGCGCTACCGGGTCACCGCCCAGCTGGGCGTGGCCACGGAAACCGGCGACGCGGACGGCGAGGTGCGTGAAACCCGCTCGGTGAACGTGACCGAAGGGCAGGTGGCCGAAGCTTTGGAGCGGTTTCTCGGCGACATCGAGCAGATCCCCAGCATGTATTCGGCGATCAAGCACCAGGGCACGCCGCTCTACAAGCTGGCCCGTGAGGGCATCACCGTGGAGCGCCAGCCGCGCCCGGTGACCATCCACGAAATCAAGGACGTGCGCCTGGAAGAGGGCGACCGGGTGGATTTCGAGGTGGCCTGCTCGAAAGGCACCTATGTGCGCTCGCTGGTCGAGGATCTCGGCGAAGCGCTGGGCTGCGGCGGCCATGTGGCCGCGCTGCGCCGGCTTTCCGCGGGGCCCTACCCGGCGGAGCGCATGCTGACCCTGGAGCAGCTTGGCGAGATCAAGGCGGAGGGCGGTTTCGAGGCCCTGGACGAATTGCTCTTGCCTTTGTCGACCAGCGTGGCAGACTGGCCGCGCGTCCAGCTGGCCGAGAGCGCCGCGCACTACCTGCGCCAGGGCCAGCCGGTGATGACCAGTGACCGTCCCCTGGACGGCTGGGTAAGTATTTATGAAGCTTCCACCGACACCTTCATGGGCGTCGGTGAAGTGCTGGAAGACGGGCGCATCGCGCCGCGTCGTCTGGTATCCGGCTGACCGAGGGTCGGCCTTCAACGAGGGCGGCGGCTGTAAATATGCGCGGCCGACCGCGACTTAACCGCATATTGGAGCGAAAAAATGGCTTTGACCACCGAGCAAAAAGCACAAATCCTGAAGGATTTTGCCCAGAAGGAAGGTGATACCGGTTCCCCGGAAGTGCAGGTTGCCCTGCTGTCCGAGAACATCAACCAGCTTCAGGGTCACTTCAAGGATCACCACAAGGATCACCACAGCCGTCGCGGCCTGATCCGCATGGTTAACCAGCGCCGTAAGCTGCTGGACTACCTGGCCGGCAAGAACCGCGACCGCTATCTGAAGTTGATCGAACGTCTGGGCCTGCGCCGCTAAGCAGGCCCCGGTGTGACCGGTGATTGAAACGGAAGCTCGGCCCGGTGCCGGGCTTCTGTTGTTTTGGGGGCAGGGTTATGATGCCCCGGCACGCGATGAAAAAGCGAAGAGACGAAAGACGAGACGAGAGACGAGAAGCGATATGTTCAATATAGTGCGTAAAGAGATTCAATACGGCGGCGACACCGTTATCCTGGAAACCGGGCAAATCGCCCGCCAGGCCACCGCCGCCGTGATGGTCACCATCGGTGACACCCAGGTGCTGGTCACCGTGGTCGGCAAAAAAGAAGCCGACCCCAACAAGCCGTTCTTCCCGCTCACCGTGAACTACCAGGAAAAGACCTACGCCACCGGCCGCATTCCCGGCGGCTTCTTCAAGCGTGAAGGTCGTCCCAGCGAGAAAGAAACCCTGACCTGCCGTCTGATCGACCGGCCGATTCGCCCGCTGTTTCCCAAGGGCTTCATGAACGAAGTCCAGATCGTGGCCACGGTCATGTCCTCGGACAAGAACCAGGATCCGGATATCGCCGCCATGATCGGCACCTCCGCCGCCCTGGCGATCTCGGGCATTCCGTTCAGCGGCCCCATCGGCGCGGCACGCGTGGGCTTCAAGGACGGCCTGTACCTGCTCAACCCGACCTATTCCGAGCTGGAAGAGTCCGCCCTCAACCTGGTGGTCGCCGGTACCGAAGCCGCCGTGCTGATGGTGGAATCCGAAGCCCAGGAGCTCAGCGAAGACCAGATGCTGGGCGCGGTGCTGTTCGGCCACCAGGAAATGCAGGGGCTGATCCAGGCGATCAACGAGTTCGCCTCCGAAGTGGGCACCCCCGCCTGGGAGTGGCAGCCGGCTGAAGAGAACACCGAGCTGAAGAATGCCATCAAGGGCAAGTACGAAGCCGCTCTGGCGGACGCCTACACCATCACCGACAAAATGGCCCGCCAGCAGAAAGTCGGCGAGCTGCGCGACGCCTGTGTGGCCGAGTTCGCCACCGAAGAAGAAGGCGCGCCGGAAGCCGGTGAAGTGAAGGACCTGTTCGGCAAGGTGGAAAAGAACGTGGTGCGCGAGGCGGTGGTCTCCGGCAAGCCGCGTATCGACGGCCGTGCCCTGAACGCGGTGCGCCCGATCGAATGCAAGGTGGGCATGCTCAAGAAAACCCACGGCTCCGCGCTGTTCACCCGCGGCGAAACCCAGGCGATCGTCACCGCCACCCTGGGTGGCATGCGCGATGCCCAGTTCATCGACGCCCTGGAAGGCTCCCGCCAGGACCACTTCATGCTGCAGTACAACTTCCCCCCGTACTGCGTCGGTGAAACCGGCATGATCGGCAGCCCCAAGCGCCGCGAAATCGGCCACGGCCGTCTCGCCCGCCGTGGCGTCGAAGCGGTGGTGCCCGATGAGAAGCAGTTCCCGTACTCAATCCGCGTGGTGTCCGAAATCACCGAATCCAACGGCTCTTCCTCCATGGCGTCGGTGTGCGGCACCTCCATGGCGCTGATGGACGCCGGCGTACCGCTGACCGCCCCGGTGGCTGGCATCGCCATGGGTCTGGTCAAGGAAGAAGACGGCCGCTTCGCGGTACTGTCCGACATCCTCGGTGACGAGGATCACCTCGGCGATATGGACTTCAAGGTGGCCGGTACCGCGCGCGGCGTGACCGCCCTGCAGATGGACATCAAGATCGAGGGCATCACCGAGGAGATCATGGAGAAGGCGCTGGAGCAGGCCCAGGAAGGCCGGCTGCACATTCTCGGCGAGATGGCCAAGGCGATTTCCGAGTCCCGCTCCCAGGTGTCCGACAACGCGCCCACCCTGCTCACCCTGAAGATCAACCCGGAGAAAATCCGCGACGTGATCGGCAAGGGCGGCGCCACCATCCGCGGCCTCACCGACGAAACCGGGTGCACCATCGACCTGGAAGACGACGGCAGCGTGAAGATCTACGGCGAAACCCGTGAGGCGGCCCTGGAAGCCAAGCGTCGCGTGGAAGAGCTCACCGCCGAGGCGGAGATCGACAAGATCTACGAAGGCAAGGTCATGCGCGTGGTGGACTTCGGTGCCTTCGTGCAGATCATGCCCGGCACCGAAGGCCTGCTGCACATCTCCCAGATCGCCGAAGAGCGCGTGGAGAAGGTGTCCGACTACGTCAACGAGGGCGACATCATCAAGGTGAAAGTCCTCGACGTGGACCAGCGTGGCCGCATCAAGCTGTCCATGAAGGAAGCCAAGGAAAGCTGATTTTCCCTGGCTCCGTCAGTACTAAAAAGACCCGCTTAGGCGGGTTTTTTTATGCTCCGTCGAAAAAGACAACCAGGTTGCCATAGTTGGATCAATATCATAAGCTTGCTTACGATAAGTGCGCTTACTAAAGCGCGGATAGGCAGCCGGGAGACCTCGCGATGACCAAAGACACCATGGTCGGGCTCAACGTCCATGACGTGGCGCGTATGATCCGCCGCGACTTCGACCGGCGCGCCCGCGAACAGGGACTGACCCGCGCCCGCTGGCAGGTGCTCTGGCATCTCGCCCGCCACGAGGGCGTGCACCAGGCGGCGCTGGCCGAGATCCTCGATGTGGCGCCCATTTCGCTGACGCGGCAACTGGAACGGCTGGAGCAGGAAGGCCTGGTGGAGCGTCGGGGGGACCCTTCCGACCGGCGCCGGCGTCGGCTTTATCTCACCGAAGCCGCCACGCCGGCGTTGGAGCGGCTACGCCAACTGGCGGCGCTGACCCGCGAGCGGGCCTTCGACGGGCTGACCAGCGAGCAAATCGATACGTTCAGAGAGGTGCTGGAGGCGATGCGCGCCAACCTCTGTGATCGACCGGATCAGGGGGACGCACAGTGACCACAACGCAACGCAACCGGCGGCTGGGGATGGGGCTGGGCCTGTTGATCGCTCTGGCCGTGGTGCTATGGCTGATATTCGGCGGCCACCGCTACGTGACCACCGAAAACGCCTACATCAAGATCGACATGATCTCGCTGACCGCCGACGTCAGCGGCCCTCTGGTGGCGGTCAACGTGGAGCGCAACCAGCCGGTCCGGCGCGGTCAGGTGCTCGCCGAGGTCGACCCCCAGCCTTACCGCATTGCCCTGGCGGAGGCGCGCGCCGATCAGCGCGCGGTGCGTAACCGCATTCTTTCCGAGCGTGCCGACTATGCGCGGCTGCAGGCCCAGCGGGCCCAGGCGCGCCGTGACCTGAGCTACTACCAGCGGGAATTGCAGCGCTTCCAGGGGCTCGACAAGGTGGCGGTATCGCAATCCCAGTTGGAGGCGGCGCGGCAGAAGCGCGACAAGGCCCGGGCGGACGCGGAGGTCATTGACCAGCAACTCGCCAGCCTGCGCGCCAAACTCGGCGGCGGGCCGGATGTGGCGGTGGAGGAGCATCCGGACTATCAGGCGGCCACCGCCAAGCTGGACCAGGCCGAATACGACCTGGCCCACACCCGCATCGTGGCCCCCGCCGACGGTATTCTCGGCGGTGCTACGCCGATGGTCGGTGAGCGCGTCAACGCGGGCGTGCCGGTGCTCACCCTGGCCCGCGACCGCTCCGCCTGGGTGGAAGCCAACCTGAAGGAAACCCAGCTCACCAACGTGCGTGAGGGGCAGACCGTGGAGGTGGTGGTGGATACCTATCCCGGGGTCACCTGGCGGGCCCGGGTGCGCAGCCTGAGCCCGGCCACCGGCTCCGAGTACGCGCTGATCCCGCCGCAGAACGCCAGCGGCAACTGGGTCAAGGTGGTGCAGCGGGTGCCGGTGCGGCTGCAGTTGCTGGATGTCGACGGCAAGCCGCCGCTGCGCTCGGGCATGAGCGCGGAAATCACCATTGATACGCAGGCGTCGCCGCTCGCCGACAAACCGGTGGCCGGCACGCCGGTGGCCGGCAAACCGGTGGCCGGCACACCGGTGGCCGCCAGCGGCGACCATGGCACGCCTTAACGACCAGCGCCTGGTCACCGTCAGCATCATGCTGGCCACGGTGATGCAGGTGCTCGACACCACCATCGCCAATGTGGCCCTGCCGCACATGCAGGGCAGCCTGTCCGCCAGTACCGACCAGATCACCTGGGTGCTGACCTCCTACATCGTGGCCGCCGCCATCATGACGCCGACGGTGGGGTTCATGGCCAGCCGCCTGGGGCGGCGCCGGCTGTTCCTCTGGTCGGTGGCCGGGTTCACGGTGACCTCCGGCCTGTGCGGGTTGTCCGCCTCGCTGGATCAGATGGTCATGTTCCGCATCCTGCAGGGGGTGTTCGGCGCCGCGCTGGTGCCGCTGTCCCAGTCGGTGCTGCTGGACGCCTACCCGGTGGAAAAACACGGCCAGGCCATGGCGATCTGGGGCATGGGCGTGATGGTGGGGCCGATCCTGGGGCCCACGCTGGGCGGCTGGCTCACCGAGTGGTACAGCTGGCGCTGGGTCTTCTACATCAACCTGCCGTTCGGCTTGCTGGCGTTCGCCGGCATCTGGCTGAGCGTCAGTGAAACCGAAACCCGCAAGGTGCGCTTCGACATCATGGGGTTCGCCTATCTGGGCCTGGCCATTGGTGCCTTCCAGCTGATGCTGGATCGCGGCGAACAGGTGCAGTGGTTCGAAAGCTTTGAGATTCAGCTGGAAGCCGTTCTGGCTCTGCTCGGCTTGTATCTGTTCGTGGTCCATTCGCTGACCCGCAAGGACCCCTTTATCGATCCGGCGCTGTTCAAGGACCGTAATTTCGTCACCGGGCTGGTGTTCATCTTCGTGGTGGGGATCATTCTGCTGGCGACCATGGCTCTGTTGCCGCCGTTTCTGCAGCAGTGGAAAGACTATCCGGCGGTGACCACCGGCCTGGTGCTGGCGCCGCGCGGGCTGGGCTCCATGTTCTCGATGATGCTGGTGGGGCGCCTGATGCGCACCCGGCTGGACCCGCGGGTGCTGGTGATCACCGGGCTGCTGTTCATCACCTTCTCGTTGCACGAGATGGCCGGTTTCACGCTGGAGGTCAGCCGCAATACGCTGATCTGGACCGGGGTGCTGCAGGGGCTGGGCCTGGGGCTGGTGTTCGTGCCGGCCAGCGCGCTCACCTACGCCACGCTCAACCCGTCACTGCGCACCGAGGGCGCCTCGCTGTTTTCGTTGTCGCGCAACCTGGGCTCCAGCGTCGGCATCTCGATCATGACCGCCATGTTGTCGCGCAATCTGTGGATCAACCAGCAGCAGCTCGGTGAGCACCTGCAGCTCGCCCCCTGGCTGAGCCAGGGGCTGCCGATGAAGGAGATGGTGGGCAGCGTGCCGGCGGCGGTCTACCAGACGCTGTTGAGCCAGGCGGCGGAGATCAGCTATATGAACGATTTCCGCCTGCTGATGTGGATCAACATGGCGGCGATCCCGCTGGTGTTCCTGCTGCGCCACCAGCGGCGGGTATAGCGGGGTCAGGTCTTGCCTTTTGCCCCGTCGGGGCAAAAGGCAAGACCTGACCCCTGAGCGGCTTAGCTGTCGCCGTTGTTCTTGCGGGTCTTGATCAGCTCGTCCACCACGCCCGGGTCCGCCAGGGTGGAGGTGTCGCCCAGGCTGTCCAGCTCGTCGGCGGCGATCTTGCGCAGAATGCGCCGCATGATCTTGCCGGAGCGGGTCTTGGGCAGGCCGGGGGCGAAGTGAATCAGGTCCGGCTTGGCGATCGGGCCGATTTCCTGGGTCACCAGATCGCGCAGCTCCTTGATCAGCTCATCGCTGCCCTCGGCGCCGCGCATCAGCGACACATAGGCGTAGATGCCCTGGCCTTTGACGTCGTGCTGGTAACCCACCACGGCGGCCTCGGAGATGCTCTTGTGCAGCACCAGAGCCGATTCGATCTCGGCGGTGCCCAGCCGGTGCCCGGAGACGTTCAGCACGTCGTCCACCCGGCCGGTGATCCACCAGTAGCCGTCCTCATCGCGGCGCGCCCCGTCGCCGGTGAAGTAATAGCCGGGGTAGGCGCTGAAGTAGGTGTCGATCATGCGCTGGTGGTCGCCGTACACGGTGCGGATCTGGCTCGGCCAGCTGGCCTTGATCACCAGATTGCCGGAGGTGGCGCCTTCCAGTTCCTTGCCGTCCGGGTCCATCAGGCCGGGCTGTACGCCGAACATGGGCAGGGTGGCGGAGCCGGGCTTCAGGTCCACCGCGCCGGGCAGCGGCGCGATCATGATGGCGCCGGTCTCGGTCTGCCACCAGGTGTCGACGATCGGGCAGCGTTCCTCGCCCACCACCTTGTGATACCACTGCCAGGCTTCCGGGTTGATCGGCTCGCCCACGGTGCCCAGCAGTTTCAGGCTGGAGCGGTCGGTTTTGGTCACCGGCTCGTCGCCCTGGCCCATCAGGGCACGGATGGCGGTGGGCGCGGTGTAGTAGATGTTGACCTTGTGCTTGTCCACCACCTGCCAGTGACGGGAGGCGTCCGGGTAGGTGGGCACGCCCTCGAACATCAGGGTGGTGGCGCCGTTGGCCAGCGGCCCGTAGACGATGTAGCTGTGGCCGGTGACCCAGCCCACGTCGGCGGTGCACCAGTAGATGTCGCCGTCCTGATAGTCGAACACGTACTTGTGGGTCAGGGCGCTCTGCAGCAGGTAGCCGGCGGTGGTGTGCACCACGCCCTTGGGTTTGCCGGTGGAGCCGGAGGTGTACAGGGTGAACAGCGGATCCTCGCTGTCGACCCATTCCGGCTCGCAGTTCGCGTCCGCCTTGGCGAGCGCGTCGTGGTACCAGATGTCACGCTGGTCGTCCCAGTCGATATCGCCGCCGGTGCGTTCCACCACCAGGCAGGTGTGGACTGAATCGCAGCCGCTCAGGGCCTTGTCGGCGTTGGCTTTCAGTGCCACCACCTTGCCGCCGCGCACGCCTTCGTCGGCGGTGATCAGCGCGCAGGCGCCAGCGTTCTGGATGCGGTCCTTGAGGGCTTCCGGCGAGAAGCCGCCGAACACCACCGAGTGAATCGCGCCGATGCGGGCGCAGGCCAGCATGGCGTAGGCCGCTTCCGGGATCATCGGCATGTAGATCACCACCCGGTCGCCTTTTTTCACGCCGCGGTCCTTCAGGGCGTTGGCGAAGCGCGACACCTGCTCGAACAGTTCCTGGTAGGTGATGTGCTTTTCCTGGTCGGGCTCGTCGCCCTCCCAGATGATCGCGGTCTGCTGGGCGCGCTCGGGCAGGTGGCGGTCGACGCAGTTGTAGCAGGCGTTGAGCTTGCCGCCCTGGAACCAGGCCGCGCGGCCTTCCTTGAAGTCCCAGTCGCTGACCGTGTCCCAGCGGGTCTGCCAGTCGAGCAGTTGGTCCGCGCGCTCGGCCCAGAACGTATCGGGATCGTCGATGGATTGCTGATACCAGCGATCATAGGTTTGCCGATCCATCAGTGTCTGGCGTTTAAACGCCTCCGGAACCGGGTAGATCTTTTGCTCGGACATGTCAGCCTCCTTCGTACTGCCCGCTGATGTTTATTGTCTGGCCGCCCCGCCCTGAAGCCGCGGGGGTAATACGGCGCCGTATTATCGTGCCAACGGCGATACGCCTGGAATTAAACTATTGTCTAAAGACCGGCTTATCAAATGCCATTGAGGACAGTGTACCGCTAGCGGCGCTGGGAAAGGGACGTCTACTACCAAAGGCGAAGAGATGCGCGCGCGGGGAGGGGGTAGCATCAAGGGGCTGGATACAAAAACGCCGGCTCGAGGCCGGCGTTCAGGGCGAGGTGGCACAGGCGGCTCAGGCCACCTGCACCGGGATAGCGTTGCTGGTCCCTTTAACCTCGTTGCCTTCGTCCATGTAAATCAGACGGGGCTTATAATTGATCAGCTCGGAGCTGGAATAGTTGGCGTAGGCGCAGATGATCACGCGGTGCCCGGGCTGCGCCTTGTGGGCGGCGGCGCCGTTCACGGAAATCATCTTCGAACCCTCTTCGCCGCGGATCGCGTAGGTTTCGAAGCGCTCGCCGTTGTCCAGGTTGTAAATCTGGATCTGCTCGTATTCAAGGATGCCGGCCATGTCCATAAGACGGCCGTCGATGGCGCAGGAGCCTTCGTACTCAAGTTCCGCATGGGTGACGCGGGCCTGGTGCAACTTGGCTTTCAGCATGGTGCACTGCATGTTGGTACCTCTCTAAACAACCCTTGCACGGGCACTGAATAACGGCCGCTGACAGGGGGGCGGCAGTATGCATGAATCACCGGTCACATACAATAAACCGGTGGGGGGCACCCCGTGCCCTGAGCCGACGCTGAGAGCGGCATTATAGGGCAGTCTCAGCCAATTTCACGGTCACATTGTCGATCAATCTGGGGCGCCCCAGGCGCGCCGCCGCCGCGACCACCAAAGAGCGGTCGCCGGGGCCGGCGGGGACCAGGCTGTCGGCGTTGGCCACGGTCACGTAATCGACATCAAAGCCGTGCCCGGCGAGCGACGCCGCCAGGCGCTGTTCCAGGGCCCGGTAGTCGCGTTCGCCGGCCTCGATGGCGCGCCGCGCCTCCTGCAGGTGCTGCTGGAGCAGCGGCGCTCTGGTGCGCTCCTCGGCGGTGAGAAAGCCGTTCCGGGAGCTGCGCGCCAGGCCGTCCGGCTCCCGGTCGGTGGCGGCGCCGATCACGCGCACCGGCATCAGCAATTCCGACACCATGCGGCGGATCACCGCCAGTTGCTGGAAATCCTTCTCGCCGAACACCGCCAGATCAGGCTGAACAATATTGAATAATTTGCTTACCACCGTGGTCACGCCCCGGAAATGGCCGGGCCGGTCGGCGCCGCACAGATAATCGCCCAGGGCGTCCACGTCCACCCAGGTCTGGTTGGTCCCCAGCGGGTAGATTTCCTCCACCGGCGGGGCGAACGCCATGGCCACCCCGGCGTCGCGCAGCTGGGCGCAGTCCGCGTCCAGGGTGCGCGGGTAGGCGTCGAAGTCCTCATTGGGGCCGAACTGAGTGGGGTTGACGAAAATCGACACCACCACCTCGTCGCTGTGGCGCCGGGCCTCGCGCACCAGGCTCAGGTGGCCCGCGTGCAGGTTGCCCATGGTGGGCACGAAGCCCACCCGTTTTCCGGCCTGGCGCCACTGGCACACGCGCTCGCGCACCTCGGCGACGGTATGCAGCAATTCCATGGTGGTCAGAAGCAGTGCTGTTCGGCGGGGAACTGGCCGTCCTTGACGGCCCGGTCGTAGGCGCGGAACGCCGCGGCCACATCGCCGCCGGCCTCCGCCATGAAGTCCTTCACGAAGCGCGCCGGGCTGGCATTGAGCCCGAGCATGTCGTGCATCACCAGCACCTGGCCGTCGCACTCCGGGGCGGCGCCGATACCGGTCACCGGGATGTTCACGGCGGCGGTGATTTCCGCGCTCAGGGCGCGCGGCACGCACTCCAGCAGCAGCATGGCGGCGCCGGCCTTTTCCAGGGCGACGGCGGCCTCCAGCAGCTCGCGGGCGCCCTGCTCGTCCTTGCCCTGGACCCGGTAGCCGCCGAAGGCGTTGACCGCCTGCGGGGTCAGGCCCAGATGCACGCAGGCCGGGACGCCGTTGCGCTTGAGCACGGTGACCGCTTCGGCCAGCCAGGCGCCGCCTTCCAGCTTGACCATGTTGGCGCCGGCCTGCATCAGCGCGCCGCTGGCCTCGAGAATGCGCTCCAGCGTGGCGGCGCCCAGGAAGGGCACATCGGCCAGCACCAGGCTGCCCTGGTTGCCGCGGGCCACGCACTCGGTGTGGTAGACCATGTTTTCCAGGGTCACCGGCACGGTGCTGTCACGGCCCTGGATCACGTTGCCCAGGGAGTCGCCGATCAGGACGGCGTCCACGCCCGCTTCGCTGATCAGACGCGCGAAGGTGGCGTCGTAGGCGGTGAGCATGGAGAACTTCTCGCCGTCCTGCTTGCGTTTGTTGAGAGTGCGGATGGTAACGGGCATGGGTGTCTTCCCCCGGGAAACTGCGTTTAGACCAGCGGCCGGGGGTTAAAATAGTGGCGCCCGGTGCGGATGTCCAGCAACTCGGCCACCAGTTGCTGGTAGTCCGCGTCACCGCTGGCCAGATCGATTTCCGCCGCGTTGACGATCAGCAGCGGGGCCCGGTCGTAGAAGTGGAAGAAGCGGGTATAGGCGTCGTTGAGGCGGTCCAGGTAGTCCGGGTCGATGCGTTGCTCGAAGGCGTGGCCCCGTTTCAGCACCCGCTGGCGCAGAACCGGCGTGGGTGCCTGCAGGTAGATCACCAGGTCCGGCGCCGGCGCGTCGATCAGCATGTGCTGGTAGACGTTGTCGTAGAGGGCGAACTCGTCCTCGTCGAGATTGACCTCGGCGAACAGGCGGTTCTTGTCGACCAGGAAGTCCGCCACCCGCGGGCCGGAAAACAGGTCCTGCTGGCGCAGCCCGCGCAGCTGGTCGGCGCGCTGAAACAGGAAAAACAGCTCCGTCTGCAGGGCGAAGCGAGCCGGGTCCTGATAGAAACGGGTCAGAAACGGGTTGTCGTCGGCACGCTCGAACAGGGTGTCGAAGCCGAAGGTGTCCGCCAGGCGCTGCGCCAGGGTGGTTTTGCCGGCGCCGATGGGGCCTTCCACGGCGATGAAACGGGGCAGTTCGCCGTTGTCGCGCAGACGGTTAATGCGTTCGGTCAGCAAAGTGGTTCTCCTCCAGGCAGTGCAGGCGCTGCAGTGGCTGGGCGGCGACCGCAGGCCAATAGTCGGCCACCGGGGTGCCGTCCGGCAAGCGGCAATCGGGCAGCAGGTCGACCAGCGGGCCGATCACGAAGGCGCGCCGCGTGAGCTCGGGGTGGGGGACGGTGAGGCGGGGCAGGTCGAGGGTCCGCTGGTCCCATAACAGGATGTCCAGATCCAGGGTGCGCTCGCCCCAATGCCGGTGCCGCTCGCGGCCGGCGGCGTTTTCCAGCTGCTGCAAGGCGTCCAGCAGGGCCAGCGGGGCCAGCGTGGTTTCCAGGGCCGCCACCGCGTTGATGAAGTCGGGCTGGTCCTGGGGGCCCACCGGGGCGCTGGCGTAGAGATCGGAATGGCCCACCAGCCGGGTGTCGGGCAAGGCGGCCAGCGCCTCCAGGGTCCGGCACAGTCGCCGGCGGGGATCCGCCAGATTGCCGCCCAGCCCGATCACCACCATGCGTGTTCAGCCCTGGCTGTTGGCGGGTTTGCGCCGGCGCCGGCGGCGCTTGCCACCGCCGCTGGCGCCCTGGTTGGGGCCGAGCGCCTGCACCATCGCTTCGCGCTGGTCCTCGTCGGCGTCCTGGTAGCGCGTCCACCAGTCACCCAGGCCGGCGGGCAGTTCACCGGCCTGCTCGCGCAGCAGCAGGAAATCGTAGGCGGCCCGGAAACGGGGGTGCTGCACCAGCGCCTCGGCGCGGCGGCCGCCACGGCGCGGCAGCCGGTCCTGCAGGTCCCACATTTCCCGCATCACGGTGGAGAAGCGGCGCGGAATGGCGGTGTGCTGAACCTGCTGGTTCAGGGCCCAGCCGGCGGCCTTGTGCAGGGCCGGAGCCGGCGGCATGCCGTCGGCGCGCAGCTTTTCCAGGCGCGCCACGGTCACCGGCCACAACAGTACGGCGAAGATGAACGCCGGCGTCACCGGTTTATCCTGCGCCAGCCGCCGGTCGGTGTTGTCCATGGCGGCCAGAATCAGTTTCTCCCAGACCTTGCCCTGGGGGCCCTTCAGGCTGCGGTCGGTTTCCGGGAACAGGAAATGGAACAGGCCCAGGTCCTGCAGTTGCTGCATGGAGGCGCGGGCATGGCCGCTGAGGAACAGTTTCAGCACCTCGTCGAACAGCCGCGCCGGCGGCACCTGCAGCAGCAGCTCGGCCAGTTCGGGAATCTTGCGGCTTGCCTTCTGGTCCAGCCGGAAGCCCAGCTTGGCGGCGAAGCGGGCGGCGCGCAGCATGCGCACCGGGTCTTCCCGGTAGCGCTGTTCGGGGTCGCCGATCAGGCTGATCTCGCCGCGCTCGATGGCGCGCCGGCTGCCGACAAAGTCGTACAACGCGAAGTCGGCGATATTGTAGTAGAGCGCATTGATGGTGAAGTCGCGGCGCAGGGCGTCTTCCTCGATGCTGCCCCAGGTGTTGTCGCGCAGCACCAGCCCGGTCTCTTCGTGGGCGGAGTGCTGGTCGCGGTCGAGTTCCTGGTCGTCCCGTTGAAAGGCGCGGAACGTGGAGACTTCGATCACTTCGCGGCCGAAACGCACATGCACGATCTGGAAGCGGCGGCCGATGATACGGCTGCGCTTGAACAGGCGCTGGACCTGCTCCGGCGTGGCGTCGGTGACCACGTCGAAGTCCTTGGGCTCGCGGCCGCACAGCAGGTCGCGCAGGCAGCCGCCCACCAGAAAGGCTTGAAATCCCTGCTCGTGCAACCCATACAGCACATTCAGCGCCGCTCTGGAGATCTGCTTGCGGGAGATCGGATGCTGGTCCCGGGGTATGATCCGCGCCTCGGGCAGGGCGGTGCCGCCGCTGGAACCTTTGCTCGCCACGGCGGTCAATGTTCTCAGAGGGCGGCCAAGCAGGCGTAGCGGGTAGGTGACGATTCCGGCGAGCCGGGCCAGGGCCCAGGTAAGAATTGCGTCGGCCCAGACCACGGGCATGACAAGCCAGGTAAGGGCGCTTTTAAGCCTTGGTGAAAGGTTACGTGCCATTGAGCAAAAAACGTCCTGACGGAATGAAAGGCGGCATGGTAGCACTTTTTGCCACGGGCTGGTTATTCGATCTGGAGAAAGGGCGGGCGGTCCGCCGGGCGTGAGCGATAGGGCGGGCCTGGAAAGTAAAAAGGGACCACAACCTCGGTTGTGATCCCCTATGCGCTGATTCTGTTGTTGTTATTGTTTGTGTTTTTTTCTGCCTTGCGCCATAACCAATTTTTGTTACGGCATCTTGTTTTGGCTCCAAGTTTATTCTTCTTCTTTTCTTGTTCTTATTATGAGCCTTAACGCCGTTGTTGTTTTCCTTATGTGGCGTGGGATTCATAGTGCATGGATGGTTTTTTCATTGCAACAAGTTGTTAAACCCTTTCAAATCAAGCACTTATAAAAAAATGAAGAAATGTGAACAGTTATAAGCTCCGGCGCGGTAGCACACCTGTTACCGGCCTGTGTAGTAAGGTAACACTTCTGGGGTAACACCCCTCCTGGCCCCGTCCCGCATTGATTGAAACCGCAAAGGCAAGCACTGAAATTCACCGGCGAGTGCTCTTGCGGCGTGGAATGCCCAGGCGTTGCCGGCGTTCCCACAGGCTTTTGCGGCTGATCCCCAGCTTCTGGGCCAGCTCGGTCTCGGTCATGCTGTCCTGGTTTTCCAGTACGAAACGGGTGAAATAGTCCTCCAGGGACAGATCCTCGGAGGGGTCCAGACTGGCCCGGCTGACCCGCTGCGGGGTGCGGTTGGGGTTCAGGCCCAGCTGCGCGGGGCCGATGCCGTCCTCTTCGGTGAGAATCACCGCCCGCTCGATCACGTTTTCCAGCTCTCGCACGTTGCCCGGCCAGCTGTAGGCGCGCATGGCGGCGAGCGCGGCGTCGGTGAAATACAGCGCGCCCCGGCTGAGCTTTTCGCAGCTGCGCGTCAACAGGGTGGCGGCCAGCTGCTCGATGTCGTCCTCGCGCTCGCGCAGTGGCGGCAGCTCCAGCTCCATCACGTTGAGGCGGTAATACAGGTCCTCGCGGAAGCGGCCGTCGGTGACCCGGGCCGGCAAATCCATCTGGCTGCTGGCGATCACGCGCACGTCCACCCGGCGCGGCGACAGCGAGCCCTGGCGGTGGATCTCCCCTTGTTCCAGCAGGGTCAGCAGGCGGCTTTGCGCCTCGTTGGACAGCTCGCCCACTTCGTCAAGAAAGAAGGTGCCGCCGTCGGCGTTCTCGATGCGGCCGGGTTGGCTGTCGCTGCCGAACAGTTCCTCCAGTTGCAGGGTCTTGGGCAGAGCGGCGCAATGCACCGTTACCAGCGGCGCGGCGGTGCGCTCGCTGTGCTCGTGCAGGGCGCGCGCAGTGAGCTCCTTGCCGGTGCCGGCCTCGCCTAGAATCAGCACCGGGGTGTCGGTGGGGCCGACCCGGCTGATGCGGTGCTTGAGATCGCGCATCGGCTCGCAGTCGCCGATCATGGAGCGGACCGGGTAAGTGCGCTCCATGTCCTGGCGCAGCGCCTGGTTGCCCCGGTTGATGCGGCCTTCCTTGAGCACCCGCTGCACCGACATCAGCATTTCATCGTGGTCGAACGGCTTGGGGATGTAATCCACGGCGCCTTCGCGCATGGCGTCCACCGCCGAGCGCAGACTGGCGTAGCTGGTCATGATCAGCACCGGCACCGGGGCCGCCAGCTCGATCAGCGCGGTGCCGGGCTCGCCGGGCAGACGCAGGTCGCTGATGATCAGGTCGCACTGGGTAAGGCCGTTCTCGCGGGCCTGCTCCACGGATTCCGCCTCAGCCACGGAGTGATCGTGCCGTTCCAGTAGTTTGCGCAGGGCGCCGCGAATCACCGGCTCGTCTTCAACGATCAGGATATGGCTCATGGTGCCGTTCCTTTTTTAATGCGTGCTCAAGTCGCCGGCGCTGAAGCGCGGCAGCTCGATGATAAAGCGGGTTCCACGGTCGCCGTCGATGGGGCTTTCCACCCATACCGTGCCGTGGTGGTCCTCGATAATACTGTAAACCAGCGCCAGACCCAGCCCCGTGCCTCTGCCCGGCGGTTTGCTGGTAACAAACGGCTCGAACAGGGCGGCACGCAATTCCTCGGGAATGCCGTGGCCGCGATCCTCCACCTGGATGCGCACCTTGTCGCCGTGCTCTTCACTGAGCACGCGGATCGCGTCGTCCGGGTCGCTGGCGTCCGCCGCGTTGCCGAGCAGGTTGACGAACACCTGCAGCAGGCGCTGGGCGTCGCCGATCACTTCCAGATCCGGCGCGCAGTGGTTCTCAAAGCGCTGTGCCCGATGGTCCGGGTCGAGCAGTAGCAGCGCAATGGCCTCGGCGGCGGTGGCGGCCACGTTCACCGGACCCTGGATGGTATCGCGCAGGCCGCCGGAGTGGCTGAACGTGACCAGGGATTCGACGATACGGGTGATGCGGCGGGTCTGCTCCATGATCTGGCTGGCGCTGAGGGTCTGTTCCTCGCGGTCGCATTCGCCGTCCAGGTTCTGCGCCAGGCAGGCGATGGCGGTCACCGGGTTGCCGATCTCGTGGGCCACGCCCGCCGCCAGCCGGCCGATGGACGCCAGGCGCTCGTTGTGGGCCAGGTGGGATTCCATCTGCCGCAGTTCGGTGATGTCCTCCAGCACCAGCACCAGGCCGCCGGCCTGCTCGCTGGGGCCCGGGCTCTGGATCAGCGATTTGTGCAGGCTGATCCAGCGGGACTGGCCGTCCACCTCCAGATGGCGCTGCGGCTCGTGCATGGCTTCGCCGCGCCCGAACTCCGACAGCAGGTCGCCCCAGGGCGCCGGCAGATGCGCCAGCCGCGAGCCGATGGTGTGCTCGGCGTCGATGCCGGTGAGGTCCTCCACCGCCCGGTTCCAGCCGATGATCTCACCGTCGCCGCCCAGGGAAATCACGCCCATGGGCAGCTCCAGCAGGGTCTGGCGGTGGAAGCGGCGCAGGCTGTCCAGCTCCGCGGCCAGTCCGGAGAGGCGGTCGCGGTACTGCTCCAGGCGCGATTCGATGAACTGGATGTCCTCGCTGGATTCGCCGTCCTGGGGCTTGTAGGGCAGGTTGTCGTCCATCAGCTGATGGGCCACGGACGGCCCCAGCAGGCCGGAGAGGTTGGTCTCCAGCTGGTCACGCAGACGCCGCAACGCATAGGGCCGTGTTTCGTTGGCATTCAGTTGCAGGTCGCCGAGGGCCATGTCCACTTCCCGGGCGGCGGTGCCGGGCCCCAGCGGCCCGCTCAGCGCGGTGACGAACTCGTCCACGGTCTGCGCGCTGAGATCCCAGCGGTAGGGGCGGCGCAGGCTGTCCACCGCGCAGGCTTCGGCGGCGGTGCGCTCCGACCGGGACATGGGCGTGACGATGGAGATGATCGCATACACCACGCCGTTGAGGGCCACCGACACGATCGCCACCTGGTTCCAGTGGTCGGCGCCTTCGGCCCGGCGCAGGCCGAACATTTCCACCAGGTGCTGGGCGTGCCAGTCCGGGTACACCATGGGCAGCAGCAGCGCCGCCAGCCACACTGCGAAGCCGGCGCACAGCCCCGCGTACAGGCCGTTGCGGTTGCCGGACGGCCAGAACAGGGTGCCGATCAGGCCGGGCACGAATTGCAGCGCGGCCACGAACGACAACACGCCCAGTTCCACCGCCGAATGATTGGGCCCGGCCAGGCGGTAGAACACATAGGCCAGGGCGAGAATCGCGGCGATCAGCACGCGCCGGGTCCAGAGCAGATTCCGGTACAGGTCCTGGGCGGAATTGAGCGGGCTGGCGGGCAGGATCAGGTGGTTCAGGCACATGCCCGACAACGACAGGATGGCGACGATCAGCATGCCGCTGGCGCCGGCCAGCCCGGCCAGATACCCCAGCACCGCGCCGCCGCCACCATTGGCCAGGCCCACGCCGAGTGTGAAGTAGTCCGGCGAGGTGGTGGCGTTGCTGGCCAGCGCGGCCCACAGAATGATCGGCACGCACAGCGCCATCACCAGAAACAGGAGCGGCAGCCCCCAGCTCGCCGACACCAGGGCGCGCGGGTTAAGGTTTTCCGTGAACGCCATGTGGAACATGTGCGGCATCACCACGGCGGACACGAAAAACGCCATGATCAGGCTGTGCCAGGTGTTGTCCTGCAGCGGCGCGTACAGGCGCGACAGCATCTCCGGGTGCTGGTCCAGCCACACGCCCAGGCCGCTGGGCCCGTCGAACACGCCGAACAGGCCGATCAGCGCCACCGCCGCGAACGCCGCCACCTTGATCAGGGACTCGGTGGCGATAGCCACCACCAGGCCTTCGTGGCGTTCGCGGGCGGTGGCATGGCGGGCGCCGAACAGAATCGCGAACAGCGTGATCAGCAGGCAGAACCAGAACGCCACCCAGGCCGGGTCCGGCTCGCCGGTGAGAATCTGGATCGACTCGGCCACCGCTTTAATCTGCATCGACAGCAGCGGCAGCATGCCGACCACCATCATCACGGTGGTCAGTGCGCCGGCCAGGCGGCTGCGGTAGCGGAACGCGAACAGATCGGCCAGGGAGCTGAGCTGATAGGTGGTGGTGAGCCGCAGTATCGGCGCCAGTAGTATCGGCGCCAGCAGGAACACACCGGAGATACCCAGGAAGTAGGCGAGAAAGTTGTAGCCGTAGTCGTGGGCGTAGCCCACCGAGCCGTAGATCGCCCAGGCACTGGCGTAGACGCCCAGGGAAAACACATAGACCGCCGGATGGCGTACCAGACGCGCCGGGATCCATCCCTTCTCGGTGATCCACGCCACCAGGAACAGAAACAGCAGGTAGGCGCCGGCGATCAGAATCAGATCGCTGACACTATAGGCCATCGACATCCCGACTCCTGGCGATCCAGTAGCTCAATGCGATCAGCCCCAGCCAGACCAGATAGGGGCGGTACCAGGCGCGGCCGCCTTCGCTCCACCAGTCGATCAGGGACGGTGACAACAGATAGGTGCCGAGAATGAAAATGATCAGCAGCCGGTCGGTGTACATGATCGCTTCCTAAATCGAGGGCGGCGGCAGCCGGCGCCCGCCGGGCTGATGGGCCGGCGTCCAGTTCGCGCGGGCCCAGGCCAGTTGCTCCGCCACGCCGGCGTCGCGCAGTGTCGGCGGCGGTGTCAGCCCCACATAGCCGAGAGCGGTGAACAGGAAGCCGCCGGGCCGTTCACTGTCGAGGGCGGCGGCGCCGGCGGACTTGCTCATCTTGCCTCCGGCCGGATCCATCACCACCGGCAGATGAGCGTAGCATGGCGCGGCCTTGCCCAGGCACTCCAGCACCCACTGCTGGCGCAGGGTGGAAGACAGCAGGTCGCTGCCGCGGACCACGTCGGTGATCGCCATTTCCGCGTCGTCCAGCGCGCACGCCAGCTGGTAGCCGAACAGCCCGTCGCGGCGGCGTATCACGAAGGCGCCGCCCTCCAGGGCCAGATCGGCGTGCACCCGGCCCTGCAGCCGGTCGTCAAGCCACAGCGGCGTGTCGGGTACCGCCAGGCGCACCGCGCGGTCCGGCCCCGGCGGCTGGGCCACGGCGGGGCCGGGGTGAATGTGATCCAGGGCTTTCAGTTGTTTGCGCGACAGGGTGCAGTAAAACGCCTTGCCCCCCGCCAGCAGGGTGTCCACCGCCCGCTGATAGCGATCGCTGCGCCGGCTTTGATAGACAGGCTCGCCGTCCCAGTGCAGTTGAAAGGCGTCCAGTTGCCGCAGGATGGTGTCCACTGCCCCCGGTTGCTGGCGGGGTGGATCCAGATCGTCGATGCGCAGCAGCCACTGGCCGCCGTGGTAACGGGCGTCCAGCCAGCCGGCCAGCGCCGTTACCAGCGAGCCGAAATGCAGCGGCCCCGATGGCGTGGGGGCGAAGCGCCCCCGGTACGGCCGGTTCACCCGGCCAGCTGTTTTTCCTTGATTTCCGCCAGTTCCTTGCAGTCGATGCAGAGCTCGGCGGTGGGGCGGGCTTCCAGGCGGCGGATGCCGATTTCGATGCCGCAGGCATCACAGAAGCCGTAATCGTCCTTGTCGATCTGGTCGAGCGCTTTTTCGATCTTCTTGAGAAGCTTGCGCTCGCGGTCGCGGGTGCGCAGCTCCAGAGCGAATTCTTCTTCCTGGGTGGCCCGGTCGGCCGGGTCCGGCAGGTTGGCCACTTCGTCCTGGAGGTGGTGCATGGTGCGGTCGGCTTCCTCCATCAGTTCCTGGCGCCAGGCCAGCAGAATCTGACGGAAATGGGCGCGCTGTGCTTCGTTCATGTACTCCTCGCCTTGGTTGGGCGTGTAAGGCGTAAAACCATGAATGAGCGTTTCCGCCTTGGTGGCGGAGGATGCGGATTTCTTCACCTTGGATGTCACCTGATTGGAAGATGGAGAACGGGACGGCGGCCTGTCCATGCTGCCGGTAGCCCTCCTGGCGGTCCCCGGGGAACGCGTGCGGCTCGGTTGGGCGGAGGCCGGACGATTGGGGTTCGTGGCCGGCGCGGCGGTAGCTTTCCGAGCGGTGCTTTTCTTAGCCGCCGCCTTTTTGGCGACGGGTTTGGCGGCTTTGCCGGCGGCGTTTTTTGCCGGCGCCTTTTGGGCCGCGCTCTGTTTGGCCGGTGCTTTCGGCGTTGTCGCGGATTTAGCGGTCGCGGCTTTCTTCACGGCGGCTTTCTTCGCCGTGGGCTTTTTCGCGGCGGTCTTCTTCACTGCGGCCTTTTTCACTGCGGCCTTTTTGGCCGCCGGTTTGCTCGCCGGCTTTTTGCTGGCGGCTTTCTTGGCCGGAGCGGTTGCGGCTTTTTTCACCGTGGTCTTCTTCGCCGCCGGTTTCTTTACCGCGGCTTTTTTCGCGGTCGCCTTTTTGGCGGCCGCTTTGGTAGCGGTGGTTTTCCTGGTGGGGGCGGCCGTGGCGCGTTTCGGGGTGGTCTTGGCGGCGGCTTTTTTAGCCGGGGCCTTCTTCACGGCCGCTTTCTTCGCGACCGCTTTTTTTGCCGTCGTCGTCTTCGTGGTGGCTTTTTTGGAAGCCGCGCTGCCCGCCTTGCTGGCCGTTTTCTTCTTGCTCTTGCTACCGGTGGCCATTTTGATCAACTCCCTTAACATAGTCACGACTCGCTACCTAAGAGCCCAGATCCCTGCAGGCGACAGCCGCCCTTGCACAGGGCCGCCCAATCCAGGACAGATAATAGTGTAACCTTCGACCTTACCGCTTTATTGCAAGCCTTGTCACTATTCAGCACAGTCGCGGTTTTTCCGGCGAGATTCGCTGTTGGCGCGGCTTGCGAAGCGGGGGCGTTCCCTTGCCCGCGCACGCATTGCGTGGCGAAACCACGGGATTATAACGACACCCAGGCCACAGGAAAGGGGTTTTTCTTGAACCGTCCCATCTTGTCTCATCTTGCCGAACAGGCGCCGCCGTTTCATGTCATGGCGTTGCTGGAGCGGGCCCAGGCCCTGGAAGCCGCCGGCCACGACATCCTGCACCTGGAAGTGGGCGAACCGGATTTCCCCTGCGCCGCCCCGATCATGGACGCGGCGCGGCGCGCCCTGGACCGCGGCCAGACGCGCTACACGCCCGCCGCCGGGCTGCCCGCGCTGCGCGAAGCCATCGCCCAGGACTACCGTGATCGGCTCGGCGCCTCGGTGAGCCCGGCCCAGGTGGTGGTGACGCCGGGCGCTTCGGGAGCGCTGCAGTTGATTATGGGCGCCCTGTTGAACGCCGGCGACGAGGTGCTGCTGTGTGACCCGGGCTACCCCTGCAACCGCCAGTTCGTGACCCTGTTCGGCGGCGTGCCCCGCCCCCTGCCGTTGAAGCCCGAAGACGGCTTCCGGCTGACCGCCGACACCCTCGAAGCGGCCTGGACCGAGCGCACCCGGGTGGCAATGGTGGCCAGCCCGGACAACCCCACCGGCAACCGCACCGACGGTGCGGGGCTGGCGCGCCTGGCCCGCGACTGCAGAGCGCGCGGCGGCACCCTGGTGGTGGACGAGATTTATCAGGGGCTCTGTTACGGGGCGCCGGCGGATACCGTCCTGCGCCACGGCGACGAGGCGGTGGTGATCAACAGCTTCAGTAAGTACTTCGGCATGACCGGCTGGCGGCTGGGCTGGCTGGTGGCGCCGCAAGCCTGGGTGCCGGCCATCGAGCGGCTGGCGCAGAACTGGTTTCTGGCGCCGGCCACGGTGGCCCAGCACGCCGCCATGGCCGCCTTCGGTGAGGAGAGCCTGGCGATCGCCGAGCAACGGCGCCAGCTTCTCGACCGGCGCCGTACCCTGCTGATGGAGGCGCTGCCCGGCATGGGCCTGCCGGTGGTGGGCGGCGCCGAGGGCGCCTTCTACCTGTATCTGGATGTGAGTGCGCACACCGACGACAGCTTCGCGTTCTGCCGGGACCTGCTGGAACGCACCGGGGTGGCGCTCACGCCGGGGCTGGATTTCGGCGCCCACCATCATCCCGAACGCTATCTGCGACTCGCCTACACCTGCGAGGAAAGCCGCCTGCACGAAGCCCTTGAGCGGCTGCGCGCCTATCTGGAGAGACCGTGAATTTTGATCCCCCTCTGCGCGAGGTGACGCTGCTGCGCCGCTACAAGCGTTTTCTCGCCGATGTACGTCTGCCCGACGGCAGCGAGACCACGGTGCACTGCCCCAATACCGGCTCGATGAAAAACTGCGTGCTGCCCGGCCAGGAACAGGCGGCGCTGATTTCCGACAGCGGCAACCCCAAACGCAAGTACCGCCACACCCTGGAAGCGGTGCGGGTGGCGCACGGTTATTGGGCGGGGGTGAACACCGGCCGCACCAACGCTCTGGTCGCCGAGGCACTGAGCGCCGGCCGCATCGACGGCCTGTCCCCGGCGGACGGCGTGGAGCGCGAAGTGACGTTCGCCGAGAGCCGCTTCGATCTGGCCCTGGGCGAGCGCGCCGCGCCGCACACCTTTATCGAGGTCAAGAACGTGACCCTGGGGCCGGCCCCGGGCGAGGCGGACAGCGGCGAAATTCGCTTCCCGGACTCGGTGACCGAGCGCGGCCAGAAGCATCTGCGTACCTTGATGACCGCCGCGCGGGAGGGATACCGGGCGGTGCTGTTCTTCTGTGTGCAGCACGGCGGCGCCCGTTCCGCCGGGCCCGCCGACGATGTGGATCCGGTGTACGGGCAATTGCTGCGGGAGGCGGCGGGCGCCGGGGTGGAGATCCTGGCCTGGCGCACGCGGATGAGCACCGGCGAATTCGTGCTGGATGCGCCGGTGCCGGTGGTGCAGCCCTGACGGTGTCAGTGCTCGAGCAGGCGCTGCATGGTGGCCAGCTCCTGCTCGAGATCATTGATGTGGTCCTGCCAGTAGCGCGGCGAGTCGAACCAGGGAAACGCCAGCGGGAACGCCGGGTCGTCCCAGCGCTGCGCCAGCCAGGCACTGTGGCGCAGCATGCGCCGGGCCCGTAGCGGCTCGATCAATCGGCGCTGCTCCCAGGGAAACGGCAGGAAGGTTTCGTAGCCCTCGGACAGGGTGCGCAGCTGCTGGCGGTTCTCCTCCGCGTCGCCGGAGAGCAGCATCCACAGATCCTGCATGGCGGGGCCGCGCACGCTGTCGTCCAGATCGACGAAGTGGGGCAGGTCGTCGCGCCACAGAATATTGCCGGTGTGGCAGTCGCCGTGCACATTGATCGCCTGCCAGGTGGTTCCGTCCAGCCGCCGCTCCATGGCCTCGATCAGCGCCCCGCCCAGGTCCCGGTAGCGCCCCGAGAAGTTGGGGTCGACCACGCCCTGATTGACGTAGTCCACCGCGGCCCGGCAGTCGGCGATGATGTCGATGGCCGGGCGGGTCTGGAAGGGGCGGTCGTTGCCGGCCGCGTGCCAGCGGGCCAGGGTGCGGCCCAGCACCAGCAGGTGATCGGCGTTGTCCAGTTCCGGGGCATGGCCGCCCTGGCGCGGGAACACCGTGAAACGGAAGCCGGCGTGGTAGAACAGGGTCTCGCCGCGGTCGTTGGCCAGGGGCGCTACCACCGGCAGTTCCTGCTCGCGCAGGAAGCGGCTGAAGGCGTGCTCCTCGAGAATCTGGGCGTCGCTCCAGCGCTGCGGCCGGTAGAACTTCACCACCACCGGCGTGGTGTCTTCCAAACCGACCTGATAGACCCGGTTTTCGAAGCTGTTGAGCCCCATCAGTCGGCCGTCGGTGACAAAGCCGGCGCTGTCCACGGCGTCGAGAATCACGTCCGGGGTGAGGGCGTCGAACGGATGGGTGGAGCCTTCCTGGTCGGTCATGACGAATGCTCGGTTAAGCGGTGGCTTCGGCGTTGCCCACCCAGATTTCCCCGTCGCGGACGTCCAGCGGTACCGCGGTAAGGCTGTCGCCGCTGCAGGGGCCGGACAGACAGGCGCCGTTTTCCGGTTCAAACAGGGCGCCGTGGTTGGCGCACACCAGAAAGCGGCCGTCGTCGTCCATGAACTGGTCGGGCATGAAGTTCAGTTCAATGCCCAGGTGCGGACACCAGTTCAGGTACGCATGGAACTGGCCATCGAATTTGACCACGATCACCGACTGCTCGCCGACCATGAATTCCCGGGCGCTTTCCTCGCCGATGTCCTCGGTTTTGCAGACTGCTTGCATGGCTCCCCCTTTTTTATTCGCCCAGTACCTGCTTGCGCACTTCCAGATGCGCCTCGGCGGGGAGGCGCGGGCCGAATTCGGTGACCAGCCGCGAGCTGGCGGCGGCCGCCAGCCGGCCGGCGGTGGCGTGGTCATGGCCGTGGGTGAGGGCGTACAGGTACGCGCCGGCGAACATGTCGCCGGCGCCGTTGGTGTCGATGGCTTTGACCGGCGTCGCGTCGACCTGGTGGACCCGCTCGCCGTCCCAGATCAGCGCGCCTTCCGCGCCGCGCGTCATCACCAGGGCGCGGCACAGCGGCTTCAGCGCCTCCAGCGCGGCCTGCGGGCTGTCGGTGTCGGTGTAGCCGAGGGCTTCCGCCTCATTGCAGAACAACAGGTCGACGCCGTCGCCCAGCATTTCCGTCAGGCCGTCGCGGAAGAACTGCACCATCGCCGGATCGGAGAACGTCAGCGAAGTGCGCACGCCGTGCTTTTCCGCCAGCTGGCGCAGACGGACGGCGGCGGCGCGGGCGCTGTCGGAGCTCACCAGATAGCCTTCCAGGTAGACGAATTCGGAGGCGGCGATGGCGTCTTCGTCCAGTTCCTGTTCGCCGACCGACTGGGAGATGCCCAGAAAGGTGTGCATGGTGCGTTCCGCGTCCGGTGTGATCATCACCAGGCATTTGCCGGACACACCGTCCTCGCGGGTGCCGGTCATGTTGGTGTCGACGCCGGCGGCCTGCAGGTCGCGCACGAAAAAGTCACCGGTGTCGTCGGCGGCCACCTTGCAGGCGTAGTAGCCACGGCCGCCGAAGTGGCGTGCCGCCACCACGGTATTGCAGGCGGAGCCGCCGCAGGTGTGCTTGTGGGGTTCGGCTTCGCCGGCCAGCGCCGCCACCAGCTCCTGCTGGCGCGCCTCATCGACGAGCGTCATCAGGCCCTTGCTCAAATCCAGACGGGTCAGGAATTCATCGGTTACTTCCACTTCGGTATCCACCAGGGCATTGCCGAGGGCGTAAACGTGGTATTTCTTTTCCATGCGGACTCCGGACCGGTTAACAAAAGAGGCCATTATGGTGGCGCCGACCTCCCATGCCAAACCGGGTTTGCCCGCCCGGTGACTGTGACGCCACTCATAAAGACACGGATAACAGTGTAAAACCGGGTTTTCTTGCGTAGGCTCCCGGCCACCGTCTCACTATACTCGCGACCATGGCGAAGAATGCGAAAAAGCCGGCGTCCGCCCGTAAAGGGTCCGCGCGCCGCCCCGCTAAGTCGGGAAACAAACGAAACAACCGGTCCGCGGGGCGGCGCTGGTTCAGCTGGCGGTTCATCGCCAAGGTCTCGGTGGTGCTGCTGGTGCTGGCGGCCGCCGGGCTGGCCTATCTGGACGCCTATGTGCGCGACCGGTTCGACAGCCACGTCTGGCAGTTGCCGGCGCGCGTTTACGCGCGTCCGGTGGAGTTGTATCCCGGCCGGGTTCTGGCGCGCAACGACATGCTCAAGATGCTGGAGTTGATGCGCTACCGTCGCGCCGGTGGCGCGCCCACCCCGGGCAGCTACACCACCGACGGCAACACCCTGGTGATCCATACCCGTGGTTTCCGCGACAGCGACGGCGGCGAGCCGGCCCAGCGCATTCGCGTCACGCTCGGCGGCGGACAGATCAGCGCGCTGGACAGCAACGACGGCGATTCACTGGCCCGGCTGGAGCCGCTGCAAATCGGCAGCATCCACCCCGGCCACACCGAGGACCGGGTGTTCGTGCCCCTGGACCGGGTACCGCCGCTGCTGGTGCAGATGCTGCTGGCCACCGAGGACCGTGATTTCTATGAGCACCACGGGGTCTCGCCACGGGGGCTGGCCCGCGCCATGGTGGCCAACGTTAAAGCCGGCGGCCTGGTGCAGGGCGGCAGCACCCTGACCCAGCAGCTGGTGAAGAATTTCTGGCTCACGCAGGACCGCACTCTCGCCCGCAAGCTGGTGGAAATGCCGATGGCGGTGTTGCTGGAGCTGCACTACAGCAAAGAGCAGATCCTCGAGGCCTATCTTAACGAGGTGTACCTGGGCCAGGACGGCAAGCGCGCCATCCACGGCATGGGGCTGGGCGCCCAGTTCTATTTCGGGCGACCGCTGGAAGAGCTGGAGCCCCATCAGCTCGCCACCCTGGTGGCCCTGTTGAAGGGCCCCAGCTACTACGACCCGCGCCGTAATCCGGAGCGTTCCCTGGCGCGTCGCAACACGGTGCTCAAAGTGGCCCTGGAAGAGGGCGCGTTGAGCGATCAGGAGTACCGGCGTTTCCGCGAACGGGATCTGGAAGTGGTGCCGCGCGGCGCGTCGCCGCTGTACGCCTTCCCGGCGTTCATTGATCTGGTGCGCCGTCAGTTGGCCCGGGATTATCCGGCCGACGTGCTGGGCGAGGAGGGCCTGCGGATACACTCCACCCTGGACGTGCTGGCGCAGCTGGCCTCCGAGAAGGCGCTCAGTGAGCATCTCAACAGCCTGGACGCCTCCGGCGACGCGCTCAACGGCGCGGTGGTGGTGGTGGCTCCGTCCCAGGGCGACGTGCTGGCGCTGGTGGGCAGCCGCGAGTCCCGCGCCCAGGGCTTCAACCGCGCCCTGGACGCCACCCGGCCGATGGGGTCGCTGGTCAAGCCGGTGGTGATGCTCACCGCGCTGCAGCAGCCCAAGCGCTACAGCCTGGCGACACTGGTGGCGGACGAGCCGATCACCGTGCCGCTGACCACCGGCAAACAGTGGACCCCGCAGAACTTCGACGGCGAGTCCAAGGGCCCCATCCCGCTGGTCGACGCGCTGGCCTATTCGCGCAACCAGGCCACCGTGCGCCTGGGCATGGACGTGGGCCCGGACGCGGTGGTCCGGACCCTGTCCCAGCTGGGCGTGAAAAAGACCGTTCCGGCCTACCCCAGTATTCTGCTCGGCAGCATCGGCATGACGCCCTTCGAGGTGGCGATGCTGTACCAGCCGCTCGCCACCGGCGGCTTCGCCACGCCGTTACGTTCGATCACCGATGTGCTGGATAAGGACGGCGAGCCGCTGGCCCGCTATCCGGTGGACACCGAAGAGGTGATCGATTCCGGGCCGGCCTATCTGATTCAGTGGGGCATGCAGCAGGTGGTGGAGAAGGGCACCGCCCGTTCCGCCCGCTCGGTGCTGCCCGCGGACCTGAAAGTGGCCGGCAAGACCGGCACCAGTGATGAATACCGGGACGCCTGGTTCGCCGGCTTCTCCGGCAACCACCTGTCGGTGGTCTGGGTGGGCCGCGACAACAACGAAAACGCCCGTGTGACCGGCTCGTCCGGCGCGCTCCCGGTGTGGAGCCGGCTGATGGCCGGTCTGCCGCAGACCAGCCTGTCCCAGGTGCCGCCGCCGGGCGTGGAAGAGGTGTGGATGGATCCCTCCGGGGAGAAAACCAGTGGCAAAGGCTGTTCCGGGGCGCGGGAATACCCGATGCTGGAGGCCTCCATCCCGGAGCAAAGCGACGGTTGCGGTAGCGCGACCCAGGTTAAGGAAGGAGTGGTGGAATGGTTCAAGGGCTGGTTCGACTAACGCTGCTGGCGGTGCTGTTGCTGTCCGGCTGCGCGGTGACGCCGCCGGCGGAGAAAGCGGAGCCGGTCACCGCCGACAGCGAGTTGCAAGGGTCTCCGGCGATGGCGCTGCTGAGCCGCGCCGAGCAGGCCCGCGCCCAGGGAGAGACCGGCGCGGCCAGCCGCTACCTGGAACGGGCGCTGACCATGGCGCCCAACTCCTCGTGGCTGTACCGCGAGCTGGCGCTGCTGCGGCTGGAAGAGGGCGATGGCCATGCCGCCGAAGGCTTTGCCCAGCGCGCCCTGCGCCTGGCGCCGGACAACGACGACTACCGCGCCGAGCTGTGGGAGCTGGTGGCCGCCGCCCGCGCCGAGCAGGGCGACCGCAGCGGCGCCGATGAAGCGCGCGCACGGGCCCAGGCCCTGCGGCAGCCGGACCGCGCATGACCCCGGCGGTAAAAATGGCGGAGGACGCCGGCGTCGATTTCCGGCTGCACCGCTACCAGCACGACCCCGGTGCCGAAAGCTACGGGCTGGAGGCCGCCCAGCGACTGGATCTGGACCCGCGCCGGGTGTTCAAAACATTGCTGGCGGTGGTGGACGATCAGCCCCAGGTGGCGATGGTGCCGGTGCACCTGAGCCTTGATCTGAAAGCGCTGGCCAAGGCGGCCGGCGGCAAGAAGGCGCAGATGGCCGACGCCGATCTGGCGCAACGGGTCACTGGCTATGTGCTGGGTGGCATCAGTCCGCTGGGTCAGAAACGCCGGTCGCCGCTGTGGCTGGATGAGAGCGCCCTGAGCTTCGACACCGTTTATATGAGCGCCGGCCGGCGTGGATTGGAGATCGAGATGGCGGCGGTGGATTTGCTGGCGCTGACCGCGGGCCAGTGTGTTGTTCTGGCTCGTTGACCCGGAGCTCCTTGGAAGATTCATCGCCAGGGCTGCTACGAAGCTCGGTTTGTGGGAGCTTGCCTTGCAAGCGAAAGGCCGGCTTTGCCGGCCGGCAGGATTCCAGAGACCTTGTTTGAGCTGCCGTTAGAGGGGGCTCTGGCATCCTGCCGGGAGCTTCGCTCCCTTTCGCGGGCAGGGCCCGCTCCCACAAGCTACCACCATGCTAGCCCGCTGAGCCCCATTAAAGCGTGTTGAAGGCGTCGCGGGCGGCCTGGATGGTGGCGTCGATGTCGTCGTCGCTGTGGGTGATCGACACGAAGCCGGCTTCGAAGGCGCTGGGCGCCAGATAGACACCGCGGTCCAGCATGGCGTGGAAGAAGCTGTTGAAGCGCGGCTGGTCGCAGGCCATCACCTCGTCGAAGCGGCTGATGCGGGTCTGGTCGGTGAAGAACAGGCCGAACATGCCGCCGGCGCGGGTGGTGTGAAAGCCGATTCCGGCACCCCGGGCGGCTTCGGCCAGCCCTTCGGTGAGGCGTTCGGTTTTCGCTTCCAGCTCTTCGTAGAAGCCTTCCCGACGCAGCTGTTTCAGCGTCGCCAGGCCGGCCGCCATGGCCACCGGGTTACCGGACAGGGTGCCGGCCTGATAGACCGGGCCCAGCGGCGACAGCTTTTCCATGATCTCGCGTTTGCCGCCCAGCGCGCCCACCGGCATGCCGCCGCCGATGATCTTGCCCAGGGTGGTGAGGTCCGGGGTCACGCCGTAGCGTGCCTGGGCACCGCCCTGGGCGACCCGGAAGCCGGTCATCACCTCGTCGAAGATCAGTACCGCGCCGTACTGGTCGCACTGCTCGCGCAGCGCTTCCAGAAAGCCCTGGGTGGGCGGCACGCAGTTCATGTTGCCGGCCACCGGCTCGACGATCACGGCGGCGATCTGGTCGCCCTGGGCCTTGAACACTTCGGCCAGGCCGCCGGCGTCGTTGAAGTTGAGGGTCAGGGTGTCGTCGGTGACTGCCTTGGGCACGCCCGGTGAGCTGGGGGTGCCCAGGGTCAGCGCGCCGGAGCCGGCTTTCACCAGCAGGCTGTCCACGTGGCCGTGGTAGCAGCCCTCGAATTTGATCACCTTGTCGCGGCCGGTGTGGCCGCGCGCCAGGCGCAGCGCGCTCATCACCGCTTCGGTGCCGGAGTTGACCATGCGCACCATGTCCATGGACGGCACCATCTCGCAGACCAGGTCGGCCATGTCCACCTCGGCGGCGGTGGGGGCGCCGAAGCTGAGGCCGTCGGCCACCGCCTTGAGCACCGCTTCACGCACTTCCTGGTTGTTGTGGCCGAGGATCATCGGCCCCCAGGAGCCGACGTAATCCACGTAGCGGTTGTCGTCCTCGTCGAACAGATAGGGGCCTTCCGCGTGGCGGAAGAACACCGGTGTGCCGCCCACGCCCTTAAAGGCGCGGACCGGGGAATTAACGCCACCGGGGATGTGTTTCTGGGCACGGCGGAACAGTTGTTCGGAATGCTTGCGACTCATTGGGACTCCTTGAAGGGGGGCGCCGGGAAGGCGGCGTGCAGCCGCCGGGCGGCGGCTTCCACGTCGGCGTCGTCGGCGTGGCCGAACAGGGCGTGGATAACGGCCACCAGGTCGGCGCCGGCCTCGATCAGTTGCCGGGCATTATGCGGATTCACTCCGCCGATCGCCACCAGCGGCAGGGAGAAGCGGCGGCGTGCTTCGCGCAGGGTGTCCAGGGACGCGGGCGGCGCGCCCGGCTTGGTGCGCGATTCGAAAAAGCGGCCCAGGGCGAGATAGTCGGCGCCCTCGTCGGCGGCTTTTTGCGCCAGATCAAGACGACCATGGCAGGACACGCCGATCAGCTTGTCGTCGCCGAGCAGCATGCGCGCGCGGCCGACCGCGCCGTCGCTCTGGCCCAGGTGCACGCCGTCGGCTTCCACTTCCGCCGCCAGGGCGGCGTCGTCGTTGACGATAAAGCGCGCGCCGTGGTCCTTGCACAGCAGCGCCAGCCGCGCGGCCCGGTGGCGGCGGGTGTCGGCGTCGGCGGGTTTGTCGCGGTACTGCAGCAGCGTGGCGCCGCCGCGCAGGGCCGCTTCGGCGGCGCTGAGCACGCGGTCGCCGGGCGTCAGCTGCGGATCGGTGATGGCGTAGAGGCCCTGCAGGGGCTGGCTCATGGTGTCAGGCTCCGGTCCGGTACGAACTGGCCGCCGCCGGGCTGCCAGGCGTGCTGCAGGGTGCGGTGCAGCCACGCCTGGGCGTCGCCGACGGCGTCTTCCAGGGGCAGGCCGCGGGCCAGCAGGCTGGCGATCGCCGAGGCCAGCGAGCAGCCGGAGCCGTGGTACACCTCCGGCAGGCGCGGCCATTCCCATTGGCGGTGGTGCTCGCCCTGGAACAGGTGGTTGGCGACCTGGTCGGTGTCGTCGTGGGTCCCGGTCACCAGCACCGCGCGGCCGCAGCGCCGGGTGAGCGCGGCGCCCGCCTCGACCACCCCTGTTTCGCCGCTCAGTTGGCCGGCTTCGGGGAGGTTGGGCGTGAGCACGGTGGCCTGGGGGGCGACCCGGTCCATCAGGGCCTCGTTGAGGTCGCCCTGCGCCAGGCTGCCGCCGGACTCGGCGGCGAGCACCGGGTCCAGGACCACGGGCACGCCGGGCAGGCGGGCCAGCAGGCGGGCGATCCATTCCACCGTGGCCACCGAGCCGGTCATGCCGATCTTCACCGCCTGGAACTCATAATCGGCGAGCAGGGCGTCCGCCTGCTGTTCAAGAAGCTCCAGCGGGGTCAGTTGAAAGCTGCTGACCTTGCGGCTGTTTTGTACCGTCAGCGCGGTGATCAGCGTGCTGGCGAAGCCGCCGGTGCTTTGGATCGCCTCGATGTCGGCGTGGATGCCGGCGCCACCGGACGGGTCGTGGCCCGCGATGACAAGAATATTAGGTCTCATTGAATACGCTCAAAACGGTTTCACCACCGCCAGGATAACAATCGCCACCAGCAGTAACACCGGCACTTCGTTAAAGATCCGGTAGAACTTGTCGCTCTTGGTGTTGGCGTCGGCGGCGAACTTCTTCAGGTAGGCCAGACAGACGTGATGGTAGCCGATCAGCAGCACCACCAGGGTGATCTTGGCGTGCAGCCAGCCCTGGGTTTTGTAGTAGTCCCAGTTCAGCGCCAGCATCCAGATGCCCAGCACCAGGGTGGCGATCATGGACGGGTTCATGATGCCCCGGTAGAGCTTGCGCTCCATGATCTTGAAGCGGTCGCGGCTGGTCTGGTCCTCGGCCATGGCGTGGTACACGAACAGGCGGGGCAGATAAAAGATCGCCGCGAACCAGCAAATCACGGCAATAAGATGGAACGCTTTCAGCCAGAGCATTGTTGGGTTCTCCCGGTACGCAGGGTGGTCGGGGGTGCACCGCGTTGGAGTGTCACCCGCTAGCCGCTGTATACTACAGCGCCTTGCTTGTATCGTCCCGCGCCGCCGAGGCCGCGGGCCGCTTCCGGACCCTGTTCCGCCACTCCCGGTGCCAGCCGCTGACGCCGATCTGACACAAAAGAGGATGCCGTGACCAAGCCACCGCGCGCCAGCCGCCTGCTGCGATACTATCTGTTTCGCACCCGGCGTCTGTCCCGTCGGCAGCTGGGCACCCTCCAGGACTGGAAGATGCGGGTAGTGTTCTGGATCGGCGCGCTGATGGTCGGTCTGGTCACCGTGGGGTTCGCCTGGGTGGCGGAACTGTGCGCCGAGGCGTTCGCCGAGATGGAGCGGCACTCGTCGTTGTGGCCGGTGCTGATCACCCCGCTTGGGATGCTGGCGACCGTGTTCGTGATGCGCCGCACCGGCGCCGAGTCCCAGGGCAGCGGTATTCCCCAGGTACTGGTGGTGCTCAAGCAGCGCTACCACTGGCTGCGGCCCACCTTTCTGTCGTTCCGCGTTATCGTCATGAAGTTCGCGCTCACCTGCATGGGGCTGCTGTGCGGCGCCAGCATCGGCCGCGAGGGACCCAGCGTTCATATGGGCGCGGCGATGATGTACTCGGTGGGGCAGGTCGGCCGCCTTCACCAGAAGTACGTGGACAACGCCCTGATCGTGGCCGGCGGCGCCGCCGGGGTGTCGGCGGCCTTCAATGCGCCGCTGGCGGGCATCGTGTTCGCGATCGAGGAGCTGTCCGGCTCGTTCGAACAGCGCACCAGCGGCACCCTGATTCTGGCGATTATCCTGTCCGGCGTGGTGGTGCTGGCGATCGCCGGGCATTACAGCTTTTTCGGCCATCCCCAGGGGGCGCTGGACATCACCCAGGACTGGCTCGCCATCGGCGTCACCGGTCTGGTGTGCGGCTTGCTGGGCGGGGCTTTCAGCCGTCTGCTGATCACCGGCAGCCGTTTTCTGGCGCCCTATGGCCGCAAGCACCCTTACCGGGTGGTGTTGCTGTGCGCGCTGGTGCTGGTGCTGCTGGGGCTGGTCACCGGCGGCATGACCTACGGCAGCGGCTATGAACAGGCCCGCCACCTGCTGAGCGGCGACGCTGACGGCGACTGGAGTTTCCCGCTCGCCAAGATGGCGGCCACCCTGGTGTCCTATTTCACCGGCATTCCCGGCGGGCTGTTTTCCCCCAGCCTGGCCGCCGGCGCCGGCGTCGGCAATGTGATCGGCGGGCTGTTTCCCGACTCCTCGGTGGTGGGCGTTACCCTGGTGGCGATGGCGGCCTTTCTGGCCGGGGTGATCCAGCGGCCGATCACCTCCTTCGTGATCGTCATGGAGCTCACCGGCAACCGCCACGACATTCTGTTGCCGCTGATGGCCGGCGCGTTCGTGGCGGCGGCGGTGGCCAAGCTGGTCTGGGTGCGCCCGCTTTACGACTCCCTGGCGGAACGGCTGCAGGAAGGCGAGGGCATGGCCCTGGACCGGGCGCGGGTGGTGAGCACCGAAAGCGGCCCGGCGAACGAGCGGGGCCGCGGCGGCGGCCAATGAAGTTGCCGCCCATGGCGGTGGTGCCTATCATGCGAGTCCTTTAGTGGAAAGTAGTAACGGGAGTAATGGTATGACCCAGGTCGACGCGGCGAACCCTTTGAAAGTCGGCATTGTCGGCGGCACCGGGTACACCGGTGTGGAGTTGCTGCGCCTGCTGGTGCGGCATCCGCTGGTGCGCCTGGAAACCATTACCTCGCGCAGCGAGCAGGGTCTGAAGGTCAGTGATCTGTACCCGACCCTGCGCGGCTACACCGACCTCAAGTTCGAGGAGCCGGACGTGGCCGCACTGGCGGCCTGTGACGTGGTGTTCTTCGCCACGCCGCACAATGTCGCCATGCGGCTGGTGCCGGAGCTGCTGACCGCCGGCACCCGGGTGGTGGATCTGTCGGCGGATTTCCGGCTTCGCGACGCCGGCGTCTGGAGCCAGTGGTACGGCGAGCCCCATGCCTGCCCGGAACTGCTGGATCAGGCGGTCTACGGCCTGCCGGAAGTGAACCGCGAACGCATTCGCGGTGCCCGGCTGGTGGCCTGCGCCGGCTGTTACCCCACCTCGATTCAGCTCGGCTACCTGCCGTTGCTGGAGCGCGGCTGGGTGCGCCCGGAACAACTGATCGCCAGTGCCGCCAGCGGCGCCAGCGGCGCCGGACGCGGCGCCAAGGTGCCGATGTTGCTGGCGGAGGCGTCGGAGAGCTTCAAGGCCTACGGCGCCGGCGGCCACCGGCATCTGCCGGAAATCGAGCAGGGCCTGGGTGACATCGCCGGCGGGCCGGTGTCGGTCACCTTCGTGCCGCATCTGGTGCCGATGGTGCGGGGCATCCACGCCAGCCTGTACGCCACCGTCAACGGCGACACCCCGGCGCTGGATCAGGTGCAGGCGGCCTTCGAGGCGCGCTACGCCGACGAACCCTTCGTCGACGTGATGCCCCAGGGTAGCCACCCGGAGACCCGTTTCGTGAAAGGCTCCAACCATTGCCGTCTGGCGATCCACCGGCCCGGGGACGGCGACGTCCTGGTGGTGTTGTCGGTGATCGATAACCTGGTCAAGGGCGCGTCCGGCCAGGCGATCCAATGCATGAACATCATGTTCGGCCTGGAAGAAACGGCCGGCATTGATCTCCCCGCGTTGCTGCCCTGATGGCGACGGGAAGCCGGCCCAGAGCGGGCGTCGACGATGTCATTCTGGTTCCGGTGAGCCCGTCGCACCGCCGGCGTACCCGCGTGCTGCTGACAGTGACCGCGCTGGTGGCGGTGATCGTGGCGTTTCTGGCGGGCTCCTGGCTGGGGCAGAGCGGTGCCCTGGACAGCAACATGAAAAACAGCGAGCTGCGCGCGGAATTACGCGACGCCCGCCAGGAATTACGCACCGTGCGCCACGATCTGGCCCGCTACCGGGCGGAGGTGGAGGTGGCCGATCAGGCCCGCGAGCAGTTGCGCCAGGAGATTCGCGGCCTGCGTGACCAGAGCGCGGAACTGGAAGAGGCGGTGGCGTTCTACAAGAACGTGATGTCCCCGGGGGCGTCCGACGCGCCCATGCAGGTGGAAAAGTTCGAGGTGAGCCCGGAGAACGGGGAGCGGCGCTTCCGTTACCGTTTGATACTGGTTCAGTCCGGTGATAACCGGGGATACTTGTCGGGCACGGTGAGCTTCGCGCTGAAAGGCTCCCGGGACGGCGAGCCGGTGACGCTGGATGGCGGTGAGCTGTTAGGGGAAAACAGCGATTTGCGATTCCGTTTCCGGTACTTCCAGGAGCTTTCCGGTACGCTGACGGTGCCCGAGGGCACGCGCATCGACGCTTTGGAGATGACCGCGACAGCCACCGCGCCGCGTCGCGCGGAGGTGGTTCAGAGCCTTCCTTGGTGATGGCGTATCGAATAATCAAGCAGGAGACGACAGGTGATTGGGCGAGACAAGAAGAGCACGGGTGGTCAGCAAAATTTCCGCGATCACACCCTGATCGCTCCCAGTGCCCGCATCGTGGGCGATATTGAGTTCAACGGGGGATTGCACGTTCAGGGCGAAGTGGACGGCAATATCACCGTCGGTGAAGACGGCGGCCAGCTGGTGATCGGCGAGAGCGGCGTGGTGCGTGGCGAGATCCGCGTGCCGAGAATCACCATCAACGGCCGGGTGGAAGGCGACGTGAACGCCACCGAGCATCTGGAACTGGCCAGCAAGGCGCAGGTGGAGGGCAATGTCTTCTACGTGATGATCGAGATGCTGATGGGCGCGCGGGTGAACGGCAAGCTGGTGCGTCTGGACGAAGAGCGCCGCAACCTGCCGGCGCCCGAGAAGCCCGGCGGCCGGCCGGATGCGGACCCCGCGGAGGCGGACGCCCGGCCCGAGAATACTTGACTGTAATAGTCGGGTACTGGACTATGGCGATGTGATAACGGCATTGAGTGACATGAGCGAATCCGGACCCATAATCCTGACCGAACGGGCCGCCGCCAAGGTGCGCGAGCTCCGTGACGACGAAGGCAACCCCGAGCTGAAACTGCGGGTGTACATCACCGGCGGCGGCTGCGCGGGGTTTTCCTACGGCTTCACCTTTGATGAAGCGGTGAACGAGGACGATACGGCGGTGGCCCGTGAAGACGTGACGCTGCTGGTGGACGCCATGAGCATCCAGTATCTGGACGGCTCCCAGGTGGACTACGAGCAGGGCCTGATGGGCTCGCGGTTTATCGTCAATAACCCCAACGCGGCCACCACCTGCGGCTGCGGCTCGTCGTTCTCGGTGTGAGCCGGCCCGGCACTGTCATTTAACGGTCATTAAAGTATCAGAATATTGTCTTGAGCAGCATGGAGGCTGTAGGCATGACGATACAGAGACCTTCCATCCAGAAAATGACGGCCGCGGATACCCGCGCCATGTGCTGGTTGCTGGCCCAGCCCCGCGCCGCCAGCCGCGCCCGCATGGCCAGGGCCATCTCCCGGTTCGGTGACGGCCCCTTCTACGCGGCGCTGGTCGCGATGCTCTGGCTGTTCGACCCCGAGGACGGCACCCGCTTCGCCCTGGCGGCGGCGGTGGCCTACGGCCTGGAAGTGCCGGCCTTCATGGTGCTCAAGAACCTGATCAAACGCCCCAGACCCGCCGATTCCGAGATGGCGCTGTGCGCCTTCATCAAGCCCGCGGGCCGTTTCAGCTTCCCGTCCGGCCACACCGCCGCGGCCTTCGTGATGGCGACGCTGCTGGGTATCTTCTATCCGGTGGTGGCGACGCTGGCGCTGGCGTTCGCGCTGTTGGTGGGGTTGTCGCGGGTGCTGCTCGGCGTGCACTACCCGTCGGATATCGCCGCCGGTGCCTTGCTCGGCACCAGCTGCGCCATGATCGGCTCGCTCTTCGTATAATTCCCGCGATTCAGGGCAGGCTCAGATGGCCGAGCACCGCCGACCGGCCGGCGCCGGTTACCTGCGGTGCGTTGCCCGGCACCCGTTCCCAGAAGGCCCAGGCCAGCCAGGCGAAGGCGGCCGCCTCCACCCATTCCGGTGCGACACCGGCGTCTTCGGTGCTGCCCGCCGGCAGCCCGCAATGCCGGGCGAGCCGGTTGAGAAGATCCCGGTTATGCACACCGCCGCCGCAGACCAGCAGGCGGTCGGCGTGGAACCCGCTGATCGCCTCGGCGACGGTGCGGGCGGTCAGCTCCGCGAGGGTGGCCTGCACGTCGCGCGGTGCCATGTCGGCACTCAGGTGGGGGGCGAGCCAGTCCTGATGGAAGTACTCCCGGCCGGTGCTTTTGGGCGGCGGAAGGTGGAAGTAGGGGTCGCCCAGCAGGCTGTCGAGCAGGGCCGGAATCACCTCGCCGCCGGCGGCCCAGTCGCCCCGCGGGTCGTAGTCGCCGCCCTGGTGCCGCTGGTGCCACTGGTCCAGCAGGGTATTGGCGGGGCCGGTGTCGAAACCGCCGATCAATGCGCCTTTGTCCAGCAGCGAGACGTTGGCGATGCCGCCCAGATTGAGCACCACCCGGCGCTCGCGCGGATCACCGAAGGCGTGCTCGTGGAAGCGCGGCGCCAGGGGCGCGCCCTGGCCACCGAGCACCATGTCCTTGTTGCGGAAATTGCTGACCACCGGCAGGCCGGATCGGACCGCCAGGGTATCCGGGCATCCGAGCTGCACGCTGAACCCGGCGTCGCCGGGGCGGTGGCGCACGGTCTGGCCGTGGCAGCCGATGGCGGTGACGGCGTCCGCCGGCACGTTCGCTTTGCTGAGCAGGGCGGCCACGGCGTCCGCATAGTGAGCGCCCAGGGCCCGGTGGCAGGCGCCGGCCCGGTCGATTTCATCGTCGCCGGGGCGGCACAGCCGCTGCAGGTCCGCGCGAAGGGCGCTGGGAAGGTCGCTGCCGTGGTGGGCCAGCACCCGGGTGCCGGCGTGGGTGACGCTGGCCAGGACGGCGTCCACGCCGTCCAGGCTGGTGCCGGTCATCAGACCGACGAACAGCGATTCAGAAGACATTGCTGCTGGCCAGGGTGGCGGCCTCGGCGAACATGGTCATTTGCGCCGCCAGACGGCTGCTCTGAAGACGGAACTGGGGCTTTTCGCTGCTGGCGATGCCGCTGGCCTTGGGCAGCGGTACGGTCTGCGGATTGCGGTGCACGCCGTCGATGCGGAACTCGTAATGCAGGTGCGGGCCGGTGGCCAGGCCGGAGGCGCCCACATAGCCGATGGTCTGGCTTTGATTCACCCGGCTGCCGACGCGAATGCCCTTGGCGAAACCGCGCATGTGGGCGTACAGCGTGGAGTAACGCTGGCCGTGTTTGAGAATCAGCACGTTGCCATAGCCGCCTTTGACGCCGGCGAAGATCACCTTGCCCTTGCCGGCGGCTTTGATCGGGGTGCCGCTGGGGGCGGCGTAGTCGATGCCGTTGTGGGCGCGTACTTTGTTCAGAATCGGATGCTTGCGGCCGGTGCTGAAGCGCGAGCTGATGCGCGAGAAGGCCACCGGGGTGCGGATGAACTCCTTGCGCATGGAGTTGCCGTCGCTGTCGAAGTAGGACACGTCGCCGTCGCGGGTCTGGTAACGGTAGGCGGTGAGGTGGCGGCCCTGGTTCCAGAATTCCGCGGCGATGATTTCGCCTTCGCCGACCTTCTCGCCGTCCAGATACAGCTCCTCGTAGAGCACCCGGAAGCGGTCGCCGTTGCGGATGTCGAGCACGAAGTCGATGTCCCAGCCGAAGATGTTGGCCAGCTGCATGGTCAGGTTGTCGCTCATGCCCGCGGCGTGGCCGGCCAGGAACAGGGAGTTGTCGATGGTGGCCTCGGCGAAGCGGGTGCGGCGCTGATATTCGCGCACCACGTTCTCCACCCGCCAGTTGCCGTCTTCCAGGGTGGCTTCCACGGTCTCCACCCGGGACGGGCTGTAGCGCAGCGAGGTCAGCTCGCCGGCTTCGTCCACGGAAATATTCAGGGAATCGCCGGGGCGGATGGTGGCCAGCTCGGCCAGGCGCTCGTCACCGGTAACCAGGCGGTGCACCTGCGCCGCGCTGACGCCGCGCGACTGCAGCAGCCCGGACAGGGTGTCGCCGGACGCCACGGTGATCTTGATCCATTGCTCCTCGTCGGGCGTCTCCGCCGGCGCGCGGACGTCGGCGACCGGCTGGGCGCTTTCCTGGCGGACCAGTTCCTCGCTGGCCGACGGCTTGGGCAGCTCCAGCGTCTGCAGACGTTCCGGGCGGGATTCTCCGGATTCCGGGGTCAGGGCGATCAACCCCACCGTGATCACCAGCGCCCCGGAGAGGATCAGATGGGTGCGGGGGAAACGGCGCGCGGCACGGCCGAGGGCGGATAATTTAATACTCATGCTTTTACTACGCTCTGAGGTGCGCCGCCGAGGGCGTTCATTTAGTTGCAGCAAAGATACCCGCCTTCTACAACCCGCTTCAAGTGCTACAATGGCGCGCTTTTCAGGGTGAGATGTGGTCGGCGGGTTGGCGTTTGAGACCGGTGCCGCCGGGGCAAGTTCCTAAAACAGGCTGGGTCCGGCCATTCCCGGGCCGCGAATGAGGTGATGATGATCAAGGTGGACGAACAGCTGGCGCTGCTGCGCCGTGGCGCGGATGAGATCATTCAGGAAGACGAATTGCGCGAGCGCATCGCCAGCGGCCGCCCTTTGAGAGTCAAGGCGGGCTTTGACCCCACCGCCCCGGATCTGCACCTGGGCCATACGGTTCTGATCAATAAGCTGCGGCAGTTTCAGGAGCTGGGCCACCATGTGATGTTCCTGATCGGCGATTTCACCGGCATGATCGGTGACCCCACCGGCAAGAGCGCCACGCGCCCGCCGCTCACCCCCGAAGAGATCGAGCGCAACGCGGAAACCTATAAAGAGCAGGTGTTCAAGATCCTGGACCCGGAAAAGACCGAGGTGGTGTTCAACTCCACCTGGATGAATCAGGTGGGCGCGGCCGGCATGATCAAGCTGGCCAGCCAGTACACGGTGGCGCGCATGCTCGAGCGCGACGATTTCGACAAGCGCTACCGGGCCAATCAGCCGATCGCGGTGCACGAGTTCCTGTATCCGCTGGTGCAGGGCTACGATTCGGTGGCCATGGAGGCGGACGTGGAGCTGGGCGGCACCGATCAGAAGTTCAACCTGCTGATGGGGCGTACCCTGCAGAAGGCCTACGGGCAGGCGCCGCAGATCTGCCTGACGATGCCGATTCTGGAGGGGCTGGACGGGGTCCAGAAGATGTCCAAGTCGCTGAAGAATTATGTCGGCGTTAACGACGCCCCCGGGGAGATGTACCGCAAGCTGCTGTCGATCCCCGACGATATGACCTGGCGCTACTATGAATTGCTCAGTGGTCTCTCCAATGAGGCTCTGGAAGAGCGCAAGGCGGAAGCGGAGCGGCTGGGCAGCCCGCAGGAGGCCAAAAAAGCGTTCGCGTTGGAGATGGTGACCCGCTTCCACGGCGAGGCGGCCGCCCAGGCGGCGCCTTCCTCGGCGGGCAATCTGACCTCCCTGGGGGCGATACCCGACAACGTCCCGGAAGTGGAGGTGGTCCTGGAGGAGGGCGACGAGGTGCACGTGGTGCCGTTGCTCCGCCTTGCCGGTCTGGCCCAGAATGGGAAAGCCGCCAAGGACGTGTTCGGGCGGGGCGCGGTCTACGTGGACGGCCAGCAGCTCACCGAGGAGCGCACCTTCGCCCGTGGTGAAAGCGCGGTGATCCAGGCGGGCAAGAAGAAGATCGCGCGGGTCACGATTCGCTAGCAATCGGGCCCTAAGGCCTGGATTTGAATGAAAATTGGCCGACCACAAAGAATTTCGAGGAATCCGCCAAAAAAGGTTTGACAGGAAAGGCCCGATCCGTAGAATGCGCATTCCTCGACGGGGCGACATCAACAACGCCGACCCCGCAGCTCTTTAACAATCAGGCAAGCAAACGTGTGGGACCTGTTTGGAGTAGGTATCTCAAAAAGATATCGGCTTTGAACAAGTCAACCTAGTTGAATTTGTTTCGAGCTGAGCATGATTTAAGTGCGCAGGC